>Ga0302321_100000007_pt1 | contig 222756 bp, 195 predicted proteins | sample Fen_T0_1_FD_202505 | JGI IMG/M metagenome (GOLD analysis project Ga0302321, IMG submission 202505) | Peat permafrost microbial communities from Stordalen Mire near Abisko, Sweden - Fen_T0_1 | ecosystem: Environmental > Terrestrial > Soil > Wetlands > Permafrost | place: Sweden: Abisko...
AACACATTGACCGATGAACAAATTTCCAAATATCTGAATCATTTTCCAAAAAACATCACACCGTTTATGGATGTTGAATATCCATCCGACGAGCGTGAAATCCGTACAGACATGGTGAACATCATTCGTCGCGCTTGTGACCAGGGATTAATGATTTCGACTTATGGAACCGTTTCTGTACGTTGGAAAGATGATGATTTTTTGATCACTCCACGCGATGTAGCACGCTGGGACATTTTACCGAAAAATATTGTTCAAGTAAAGAACGGTATGGCTGAAGCCGGGAAAGTGCCAAGTCGTTCGGTAGCACTTCACCACCGCATTTATCAGCTGAATCCGCACATCAACTCAATCATTACCACACAGCCAACAAACTTAATGGCACATGCGGTAAGTCACCAGAAATTTGATGTACGGACCATTCCTGAAAGTTGGATTTTCTTACAAGATGTACCGTCTATTCCATTCGAAAGCTTGTACACCGACACCGAAGATATCGCTCAAATGTTCGACAAGAACCGTGTCGTGATTGTTGAAAACGATTCGGTAATTGTCACAGGGAATAAACTGATCAATACGTTCGATTACCTAGAAGTGGCTGAATTCTCTGCAAATTCACTCGTAATGGCTTCGTCAATCGGACCGCTTCAACCTATGGGTGATAAGGAAATTGATGAATTGCGGGTGGCATTTAATGTAAAATAAAAACCTGAAATATTTGTAGAGACGTTGCCAAGCAACGTCTCTACTTTTTTTAATCAAAAATGCAAATCATATATTCAACATCCAATTCGCCATCTTTCAATCTGGCTGCCGAGGAATTTCTTTTCTCCGAATGTCAGGATGATTTGTTGTTTCTGTATGTGAATAATCCAAGTGTCATTATCGGTTCCAATCAGGCCATTCGGAATGAAGTTGATCTGGAGTTTTGTGCCCTACACGAGATTCAGGTGGTACGGCGAATGTCGGGAGGTGGAGCTGTTTATCATGATGAAGGAAATCTCAACTACTGTTTTATTTCCAATAAAATGGCAAACAAATCGGTACTCAGTTCGGATTTTATATTGCCAATTATAGAGATCCTTTCGGCTTTGGGCGTTCCTGTAAACATAGGTAAACGGAAAGATGTGTGGTTAACCGGCGAATATAAAATATCCGGTACAGCTTCACATATCGGTAAAAAGCGCGAACTGCATCATGGAACTTTACTGTATGATGCTAATCTCGATGCACTTGAAAACGCACTCCGTTCCAAAACAGTAGATGCAACCATTAAAGCCATCCCCTCAGTTCGAAGCACAGTAAAAAACCTGCGATCCTGGTTCGGGGAACAAGGGCAATTTAGACTCAGCTCAACGGATTTTTTTGAGTTTCTGGTTCAAAAGCTGACAATTTACTTTCAACAAGAAGGATATTCAGCACTAACGAATGTTGAAACAGAAAAAATCAGTGAATTGGCTGAAAAAAAATATATGTCTGAAGAATGGACATATAAAAAATAGTGCTAAGGCACTGGAATTTTGAATAACTATCAAACTATTTTAATATGAGTATCAATAGAATTATTTTAAATGAAACGTCCTATTTTGGGGCGGGAAGTCGTACTGTTTTGGCCGACGAAATTAAAAAACGCGGATTCAAAAAAGCGTTTGTAGTAACAGATAACGATCTTGTAAAATTTGGCGTAGCTGAACAAGTAACTTCGGTGCTCGAAAAAGCGGGAATTCCATTCCAAATTTTCTCGGATGTAAAACAAAACCCAACAGTGAAACAGGTTAAGCTGGGCGGAGCGGAGTTTGCTAAGTCGGGAGCCGATGTTATTGTTGCCATTGGTGGCGGATCGCCTATCGACACTGCAAAAGCTATCGGCATTATTGCGACTAATCCTGAGTTTGCAGATGTTGTTTCGCTGGAAGGTGTAGCCAATACTAAAAACAAGTGCATCCCCATCATTGCTTTGCCAACCACCGCCGGAACTGCAGCAGAAGTGACTATCAACTACGTTATCACCGACGAAGAAAATGTAAAGAAAATGGTATGCGTTGATCCAAACGATATTGCTATTCTTTCTATCGTTGATGCAGAATTAATGGTGAGTATGCCACGCGGATTAACTGCTGCAACAGGCATGGATGCATTGACACATGCCATCGAAGGGTATATTACCAAAGGTGCCTGGGCCATGTCAGACATGTTTGAATTGAAAGCGATTGAGATGATCGCTAAACATTTGCCTGCTGTTGTCGAAAACCCTTCGGATCTTGTTGCACGCGACGGAATGGCTGTGGCTCAATACATTGCCGGCATGGGATTCTCAAATGTTGGCTTAGGACTGGTTCACGGCATGGCTCACCCACTTGGAGCATATTTCGATATACCTCACGGTGTGGCTAATGCACTTTTATTGCCTATCGTAATGCAATACAATGCACCTTCTGCTATCGATAAATACAGCGACATTGCCAAAGCAATGGGAGTAAATATCGACGGTTTATCAAAAGAAGCAGCCGCTCAGGCAGCTGTTGATGCTGTAAAAGCATTAGCTGTAAAAGTGGGTATACCCGAAAAATTGCGTGATTTAAAAGTAACCGAAGATCGTTTAGATGCTCTTGCCCAATCCGCCTTCAACGACGTATGCACACCGGGAAACCCTCGTGAAGCAAAACTCGAAGACATTTTAGAATTGTACAAAATAGCATTTTAATTCACAACTAATTAAACTCAATTTTATAAATGAGGCTGTTTCAAAAGAAATTGAGGCAGCCTCATTTTACTGTTGTGTATTTAGCATAAATCTAGATAAGACATCCTCCAAAAAAAACACCGTTTACGATTAAAATGTTATCTTTGTAGTCTGTTTAAAAGAAAAATGTAATTTAAATGAAAGGAAATGATAATACAGCAGTGCTTCTAATGCATTGCCCCGACAGACCTGGAATTTTGGCCGTTGTTACCGAGTTTATTAATCAACACAAAGGAAATATTTTATATCTGGATCAATATGTAAACCGCGAAGAGAAGGTGTTTTTCATGCGTGTGAAGTGGGAACTAGATAATTTTCAAATCCCTAAAGATAAAATTGAAGAGTATTTCGAAACATTGATTGCGACACGATTTGATGTTGATTTCAGACTTTATTTTGCTGATACAAAACCCCGTATGGCAATTTACGTTTCAAAAATGTCGCACTGCTTGTACGATTTACTGGCTCGTTATGCCGCCGGCGAATGGCATGTAGAAATACCATTGATTATTAGCAATCATCCCGATATGGAAAGCGTGGCAAAACGCTTTGGCATCGAATATCATATTTTCCCGATTACAAAAGAAAACAAGGCCGAGCAAGAAGCGCTACAATTGAAATTGCTCAAAAAGCACAAAGTAACTTTCTGTGTATTGGCACGCTACATGCAAGTTCTGTCAGCCGATTTTATTGACCACTTCCCTAATAAAATCATCAATATTCACCACTCATTCTTACCTGCATTTGCCGGTGCAAAACCTTATCACGCAGCCCACCAGCGCGGCGTAAAAGTAATTGGGGCAACCAGTCATTACGTTACAAGCGATTTGGATGCAGGACCAATTATCGAGCAGGATGTGACCCACATTTCACACAAAGACACGGTTGAAGAATTAGTAAAAAAAGGACGCGATTTGGAAAAAATCGTTCTCTCACACGCTGTTGAGAAGCACATTGAGCGAAAAATCCTGGCCTACAAAAACAGAACCGTTGTATTTCAATAGCCTGAATCTTTCATTTTTGTCATTCACTACAAAACAAGAATCGTTCATTCGAATCTTGTTTTTGTTTTCTTATACATTACCGTTTAGTTCTAACATTTAATAAAAATGGAAGTTACTCGTTTATTTGACTTATTGGATAATTACTTAGAAAAATATCCCACACAAGATACCGCATTAGCCTGCAAACGTAATGGTGTATGGCTTAAATTCAGCATTCAGGAATATGTTGAACTTACAAACTACATGAGTTACGGCATGATGAAGCTGGGCATAGAGCCGGGCGACAAAGTAGCCATTGTAAGTAGCAATCGCCCGGAATGGAATATGCTCGACTTTGCTGCCATGCAGATTGGAGCCATCTCTATCCCTATTTATCCTACCATCAGTCAGGATGATTACAGACATATTCTGAATCATGCTGAAATGAAAATGATATTTATCGAAGGTAAAGAATTACGTACTAAACTGGAACCCATCTTACCTGAGATAAAATCACTTAAAGAAATTTTTACGTTTGTAGATCAACAAAGCCAATATAAATACCTGGATCAATTAATAGAACTGGGCAAAGAAAATCAACAACCCGAAAAACTAGCTCAGCTAAAAGCAGCAGTCAAACCGGGAGATATGGCAACAATCATTTACACTTCAGGAACAACAGGAACTCAGAAGGGTGTTATGCTTTCTCACAGCAACATTCTTGGCAACGTGAAACATCTGGAAAACATCCCTTCTAAATGGAGCAACAAAGCGCTTAGTTTCTTGCCACTTTGCCATGCTTATGAACGAATGCTGGTGTACTTGTATCAATACCTGGGCATATCGGTTTATTATGCCGAGAGTCTAGGAACGATAGCCGAAAACATAAAAGAAATTCAGCCAACGATGATGTCGTGCGTGCCTCGTTTGCTCGAAAAAATTTACGACAAGCTCTATCTATCGGGCAAAAAGCTGCCATTTTTCAACAGATTGATCTATTTTTGGGCTTTCAATCTGGCTACTAAATTCCAATTGGAAGGAATGAGTAAATGGTATACCATGATACACAGAGTGGCTGATAAACTTGTTTATTCAAAATGGAGAACCGCCATTGGTGGTAACTTCGACATTGTTGTTTCGGGTGGTTCTGCCATTCAACCACATATCGCCTCATTTTTCTCTGCTATCGGAATGCCTGTTTTCGAAGGATATGGACTGAGTGAAACTTCTCCGGTAATTACTGTTCATCAACGCGTTAAATTCGGAAGGCAGATTGGGACTGTTGGCCTACCACTAGAAGGTGTGGAAGTAAGACTAACTGATCGCAACGAAATAATTTGCAGAGGACACAATGTTATGCTGGGCTATTACAAAGACCCTGAACTCACAGCGCAAATGATAGATAAAGAAGGTTGGTTTCACACCGGTGACACAGGGAAACTTGGCGCTGAAGGACAACTAACCATTACCGGTAGACTAAAAAGTATTTTCAAAACTTCCTTTGGAAAATACGTTAATCCACAGGCAATCGAATCTAAATTTACCGAATCGGCATTTATTGAGAATATGATTGTACTGGGCGAGAACAAGCAATTTGCAGCAGCATTAATTTCACCCGATTTCGCATTCCTTAAATCGTGGTGCAAAAAACACAAAATAGAATATACCACCAATCAGGAAATGATTGAACACCCACTGATAATAAAACGATTACAGGTTGAAATAAAACATTACAACCATTCTTTTGGTGATTTCGAACAAGTAAAACGATACTTACTTGTACCCGACGAATGGACGCAACAAATCGGATTCCTCTCCCCTACTCTTAAAATAAAGCGAAATGTGATTGAGGCATATTATGCGGATAAAATTGAAAAACTATTTCAATAAGTATTCAAAACCATCTGATAAAGAACACATAACACCAATAACTAGCCTTTAAATCAAGGCATAATTATCACCGGTCAATTGCCAGTTATCAATTATACTCGTATCTTTGTACCGTGAAAAAACGTTATTTCCTCTATTTTTCGTACAAAGGCACTGCCTACCACGGCTGGCAAGTGCAACCCAACGGCATATCTGTACAAGAAGTGCTGATAAAGGCGTTGAGCACTATTTTGCGTACCGAACTGGAACTGATAGGTGCCGGCAGAACAGATGCCGGCGTACACGCAAAGCTCATGGTTGCCCATTTCGATTTGGAGACCGACTTGCCTTCAAATTTTGATTTAGTGGCCAAACTCAATAGCTTTTTGCCAAACGACATTGCCGTCTTCAAAATTGTTGAAGTTCAACCGAATGCACATGCTCGTTTTGATGCTACAGCCCGACGCTACGAGTACCATGTTATCACTTCTAAAGATGCTTTCAGAAACGAACTTGCCACCCGCCTAAGTCACCAGCTGGACTTTGAAGCAATGAACGAAGCTGCACAAACACTGAAAGAATATCGCGATTTCACCAGTTTCAGCAAACTACATACCGATGCCATGACGAATAACTGTGATATCTCTCATGCAGGCTGGACAAAGCAAGGCGACCAGTGGGTGTTCACCATTCAGGCTGATCGTTTTTTGCGGAATATGGTACGCGCCATCGTAGGCACATTGCTCGAAGTGGGACGTGGAAAAATGACCATTGATGGTTTCCGAAAAGTTATCGAATCGGAAAACAGATGCAAAGCCGGAACATCAGTACCTGCTCAGGGCTTATATCTGGTTGACATCAAATATCCTGAGAGTATCTTTATTTAAGCTACTCTCAATTTTTAATTTTAAATTCTCAATTATAATATGTGGTTAATCCTCGCTTTTATTTCTGCAATTTTATTAGGTTCGTACGAAGTTTTCAAAAAAGTTTCATTAGATAAAAATGCCGTTATCCCGGTAATATTTGTTTCGATTTTGTTCTCATGCCTCACACTCATTCCGTTTCTACTCCTTTCTGAGTTTTTTCCAAGCACTTTAAAAGATTCCATATTTTTTGTGCCGCGTGTAGACTTACACGCTCACCTGCTATTTATTCTCAAAGCAGTTATCGTACTTACTTCCTGGCTATTTGCATATTTTGCATTGAAACACTTGCCACTATCGTTAGCATCGCCAATCAAAGCCACGCAACCCGTTTGGACAGTGGTTGGCGCTATGTTGATTTTCGGAGAGAAACTAAACGGTTTTCAGGCAGCCGGTGTGGGCATTACCTTGGTTTCGTTTTTTATGTTCTCGGTAGTTGGCAAAAAAGAAGGAATATCCTTCAGAACTAATAAATGGTTTTGGTTTATCGTAATGGCCACTTTGACAGGTGCATTGAGCGGCTTGTTCGATAAATATCTGATGAACAAGTATGATGCAATGTCAGTACAAGTCTATTACACATTCTATCAGGCTATTATAATGGGATTCATCACACTCTTTTTATGGGCACCAACCAGAAAGAAAACAACACCTTTTACTTTTAAATGGGCTATTTTCTTTATTTCGCTCTTTCTGGTAACGGCCGATTTCGTTTATTTCTACGCACTAACGTTGCCTGATTCAATGATTTCAGTCGTTTCAACCATTCGTCGCTCGGGCGTTATTGTTCCTTTTTTCTATGGAGCTTTTGTTTTACGCGACAAAAATATAAAACTCAAGGTAGTGGATCTCATTGGAGTCTTAATTGGGATGCTTCTTTTGTACCTGGGGTCAAAATAATTACCCAGAAAATGTTTTGCTACATCACTATATATCAACAATATAAATACTGAAAAACTTCGACATTTTCACCTTTGCCATTTTTGAAAATAATATTTCCGAAAATAGTTTGATAATTAGATGAAAATTAGTACTTTTGCAAGCCGAAACAGAAACACCGAAAAAATAAATTAAAACATACAGATATGAAAAGCGGAATTCATCCAGAAAACTATCGTCCAGTAGCATTTAAAGATATGTCGAACGGCGACACCTTTATCTCTCGTTCAACCGTAAACACAAAGGAAACTATCGACATTGATGGTGTAACTTATCCAGTTGTGAAAATGGAAATCTCAAGTTCATCACATCCTTTCTACACTGGTAAATCGAATTTGGTGGATACTGCAGGACGTGTTGACAAATTTATGACTCGCTATGCAAAACGCATTGAAAGCAAAAAATAAGTCGTAATACAAACGTATAAAAAAAGCCTCGAGAAAATTTCTCGAGGCTTTTTTTATGGCTTCCGTTGCCAGACACTATTTAGCAATTCAAATCTTATTGGCTTATCATCCAATAGCGGGGCTATGAGTTTTCGATCTTCATCACTCATAAAATCGACACTATTATTTTTTGCAACTATCGTTCCGTTTACTGAATCAAAGCTTAATGAAACAAAGCTATTCAGCAATATGCTTTCAACCCACCGCAAATCAAGATCAGCACTATCCACTTTCGTTTTATTCACCCACTCAATAGCCTTCAGCATTGTAAACTGAAGAGGAATCAGTTTCCATGTCGTATCATAGAATTCGATAACCGATTGACAAACCGGAGCGCACACCGTACGAATAACACCTAGCACAGGCTTGTTATCGCTCAACCTAAACAGCTTCATTGCAAAAAAGCTACTTGGTGTATTCTTTACTTGTACAAAGCCATTCAACGAATCTAACGTTAGTAAATGCGCACTTTTCCCAAACCGATTGGCAATGCTATCACCGTGACCAGATTTATAGTACTCTATCAGCTCCAACCTGTTTTGCTTACTCAACGTAGGACTCAGTGCATCAGGCATACCCACATATAACTTCTCTATACTTTGAGCAACAACAAGTTGATTACACAGCACAACACCGCACAAAACGAGCCATTTATTTAGTTTCTTTTGTTCCTTCATTCGTTTTCTTTTTACCCGATCCCGACAGCAAATGCCAGTAATATTTAAATAAATCATCAAAGTTTTTAAAATCTTCTTTGTACATGAATCCAAAACCCTGAGTTGTTTTTGCAGTTCCCAAATGATATCGATCGACCGTATGATTATATCCTTTCAATCGAAATTTACCCGATTCGGTAAGCAAGTATTCAATATCCACATCACCAATGAATTTATTCGCGTTAGGATTCGTATTTTGAAGATCATTTCTGTAACCGATATTTCCATTCACCACCCAACGATTATTCGGCTGAACAAATATCTTAGCCTGAATATCACTACTCTCCATATCTGTTTGTCGATAATCAAATCCTACTGAAATATTATTTGTCTTTGTCACACGGTTTACCAGTGAATTAACCTGAGCACTTAACGTTGACACAGCAAACGAGAGACCTTCATTGTTTAGGATATTTGAAGTTGTAGCACGCAAATATTCTGGCTGATAGAATTTATTGAACATCAACAAATACACTATTTGTCGGTTCATCATTTCGTCCGTATTAATAATATTCCGCACTTGTTGCTTCACACCCTCATCACTCGACGGCAATTCCACATCAAACTTCACGGTTGGTTTCATCAAATCGTCAGTAAGTTTCAACACACAGTTAACCGGCACACTCGATCGCATCATCTTTAGCTGTTCTTCGCTCATTAAGTCACGTAACGAAGCTGTAAGCGGGTACAATGCACGAATGTTCACCTGCGCAGAAAACGGATTGCCAGTCCACGATAAAGTACTTCCACGGTCAATTTTGAATTCTTTACGTATCAGGTTTTGAAGTGTAAACAAATAATAACCATTATCAATAACATATGTACCATAAAGTTTTATATCCGAGAATGAATCGAAAGCTACCCTAAGATTTCCATTTCCACGCCCGGTAATAATATCTCCCGCTTTAGGATCAACAATCAATTCCATTTCGGCATTTGGATTGACATCAATCTGCAAGTTAATCTTCACATTAAAATTACTTTGCGATTTAGCGGCAGTATCCTCTCTATGAACTACCAGTTTTTTATTTACAAAATTAATGAAATTATTGTCCGAAGCCTTTGACGCTCCTCCCATCTGAATATAACATTTGGTCTGAGGCTGAGAAACTGCATTCACATCAATATTAGCAACCTTTTCATCTCCATAAATATGAACCGTACCATTTGCATACGCCTTCCCGAAGAAATAATCATTGTCCTCGACATGTGTATTAAGCGCCAACATATTATTTCCCTTTATCCTTACATCATAATTCATATGCTGAAACGAACCGTTGTGTTTCAGCAATGCATTTAGACTGGCAGGATTATGTTCCTGATCATAGATAGTAATATTCCGAAACTCTATGGTCTTTCGTTTTAAATGTATTGAATCATTAAAGAAATAAGTAGTCTTCAACATCTTTACTGAGCCTTGACCCTCTTCAATAAACGCATCACCCTCAAATCCAAGAGTTTTAGATGGCCCAAACATTCTTATTTTTCCTGAAGCAAAACCCTTCACATTCTGTACAACACTTTCAAAATAAGGAGTCAAAAACTGAACACTTAATTTATGTGCAGCAATAATAAAGTCGAGCGAATCGGTTTTTGGCACAAACACTCCTTTTGCGTTAGCAATCGGCACGTTTTTATCATTGACAAAATCTCCGGTGATGTACATTTGCTGATTAGGCCTATCCCAGGTAGAGAACAACTGAACATCACCAATCACCTTATGATTTAACTGCGCATCTTTCACAAAAAGATTTGCCTCAAATACCGGCTGCTTCAGCAAACTCAGTAGTGTGGCTTTTCCGGTAACAATACCACCGATAGTTATTCCTTTCAATTTTAAAATATTGTGTAAAACAAAGCCAAGATCCACCTTGTTTAAATCAACAGCCACCACATCTTTCTGATTTTTAGACGCCAAGCCATCAACATGTATAAACTGCGTTTTGTTATCAAATCGGAAATCGTGAATAGTTATGGTACTATCGGTATTAAAATCAATAGTTGATGGATGAATACTCCAAACCGAATCGGAGATAACAATATTGGTTGGCAATAGCGATAACGTTGCAGCCATTTTCGAATTCTCTTTTCTAAACTTGGCGATGGCTTTTATTTCACCCACAGCGCTGAGTTTCGTCAAATCCTGCCAGCTCAAATGACTCGAAACAGAATCCTTTGCTGCCGAAGATACTAAAGAAACATTTGTCAACCCATTTTTCCCTTCGAGCTGAGCATTGGAAGTCAGCTCCAACACTTGATTTGGATTATTTATATGCAGGGTTAGATTATCTATTTTTTGTTTTGATGATTTTAATGACGGCACATTCACCACTAAATCTATTTTATTCAAACTTTCATCAATAGAACCCTTCAGAGTAGACACACCATCCAACGAATAAGGCAGTGCCAACACATCAGACAATTCGGTTGTCTTCTCTATCTTCAAATCAAAACTCACATGATTATCGTAATTATGAATCTCCGTTTTCTTAACTGCTGCCAACGCAGGTAAATAATGCTGAACGATATTTGAAATCGTTTTACCGATGGTACTGTACCTGAAATCTCCGTTAACTGAGCCATTTACATAATCGGACGAAATAACAAAATTGGTAGAATTGTTGATGATTCGAGATTCAAGCTTCACTTCATTTACATTCAATATCTTATTTTGATTGACAAATCTTATTCCATCAAAGAGCACATACCCATTTATATTATCAAGAGAATTACCAATCATATTCGTCCGTCCATTGAACGAAAGCGTGGCTCCGGGATATTTATCGCTCAAATGAAGTGCATACAAATTTACCACAGGCACCTGTAATTCAAAATTATAGATGGGCAACTTATGACTATTATCAATAACCCCATTAAAATGCGCCTGAATATTTTCATCCTCAATATCAACGCTACCATCAAAACCTTTCCCATCATATTGTCCATTCAACTGAATGTCGCGATAGGTATATTGATTAAACTCAAACTCTGCAACACTAGCTTTAATTTCGCCTTGCAGACTCGAAGCACCTATTTTTTTACCTTTAGTATTAAAGTTAAAAGCAATTTTCCCCAACTGTTTATTGCTTAGCAATTTTCCCAACTGCAAGTTACTTGATTTAATGGTACCATTATAGGTCAGATCTTGCAATTTGTTTTCAAATTTAAGCAAGATGTCGGTTGAAACACTACCTACATTCGTATTCAGATTACCGTATGCTACCAGATTACTCAAAAAACCAGAGACATTTCCCTTGTACCGAATCATACCCAACTGATCGACTTCTTTAGGCAGCACAAATGGTTTTTTGGAAACATCGGCTATAAAATCCTGAATATCGTTTTTCTCAAAATGAAGATCGTTTATTTGACCATAAATAAAAGCTTCGCTTAAGTTCGGCAAACCATTAATATCAAGATCGGCATTTAATTGAAACGATTTGCCATATTGAAGACTGATTTTTTTGAAACGCAAGCTTGAAATCCGACCTGAGATTAATCCTTGAAGTGCGACCACACCTTTAACTCTATTGAAGTCCGGAATAAAAGCCTTCAAGTCAGACAACGCAATATGAGACCGGTTAATTGGAATATTCCAGCGCACTTTCTCTGCCAACTGTTTCAAATCGGCCAGACTATCAAATTTCATATGCACATTATCAAGATGCAATTCTGAATTCGGCAACTTTAATTCAATTTTGGGAAGTGACACACCTTTTGACGAACCGAGAATTTGAGTTTTGAAACCGGTCAGCGTCAAACCCGAATGCTCGACAGCACTTAAATGCAACACTCGCGCACTCAAGGTATCATTATTTAATACATCAAGAGCTATCTCAGCATTTAGTTTATTGAATTTAAGCATATTACCATTAAACACACTTTTGGGATTCGGTCTATATGCCTTAAGGTTAGTATATGAAAATGCCGAATTCTTCATCTTAAAATGATTAATTCGGTATTCAACATTTGTAGAATCCTTAGTTTTCGGTTTCTTAAATGCTTTAATTACAAAGTCGAGATTGCTGTGACCGGCTTTATCAATTTTCAGATTTCCATAAAACTCATCCAGTTCTACAGAAGTAATCAGAATCTTGGATTTAAATATTTTCCAAAAATTGAAATTTGCATTGGCATGCCTTACATACAAAAGCGTATCACGTTGCTGATCTTCTACATACAACTCATTTAAGGAAATGGTATTGAAAAATTTGTAATCAACACTGCCAAGGGTCACTTTGGAGTGAAGTTTGTCGGAGAGTTCACTCACTACGGATTGGGCAATAAAATTCTGTACCTTGCTTATTCTGAGCAAAATAAAAATTGTCGCAAAAAAAAGAATGATTCCTGCTACGCTAAAACCGAATATTTTGAGTGTTTTTTTTATACCTTTGGAGTTTATTTGACAAAAGTAAATAATAATTTGCGATTTCTACTCCGAAACAACGATTAGTCGGCAATAAAAAAAGCTAATTGCTGCTTAACAATTATTATACCATAAACGTTAGTAGTACCGGAATAAGTATTTCGCTATTCATCTTTTTTCTCAATTTCTAACAATAAGAATGAATCCTACAATAATACTTGGCATAGAATCGTCCTGTGACGACACCTCAGCATCGGTAATTCGCGACGGGGTAATGCTCTCAAACGTTATCGCCGGGCAGGCTATTCATGCCAGCTACGGAGGTGTTGTACCCGAACTGGCCTCACGCGCTCACCAACAAAACATTATTCCGGTAGTTCACGAAGCATTGAAACGTGCAGGTGTGGATAAAAAAGACCTGAGTGGCATTGCATTCACTCGCGGCCCCGGCTTATTGGGCTCGCTTTTGGTGGGCACATCGTTTGCTAAAGGACTCGCTCAAGCTCTTAATATACCGCTTATGGACGTGAACCATTTACAAGCACATGTACTGGCACACTTTATCAGCGAGGGAAAACCGGCTGAGCGTCAACCTGAATTTCCATTTTTATGCCTGCTTGTATCAGGCGGAAATTCGCAGATAGTACTGGTACGTGCATACAACGACATGGAAGTCATCGGTCAAACAATTGACGATGCTGCCGGCGAAGCATTTGACAAATGTGCAAAAGTAATGGGACTACCCTACCCTGGCGGTCCACACATTGACCGACTGGCAAAAGATGGGAATCCCAAAGCATTTGTATTCAACAAACCACAAATTCCTGGCTTCAACTACAGTTTTAGTGGACTGAAAACATCGTTTTTATACTTATTACGTGACAAAGTGAAAGAAGACCCCGACTTTGTTTCCAAAAATATGAACGACATATGTGCCTCATTACAAGCAACTGTTGTAGATATTTTAATGAACAAACTTCGTAAAGCTGCTACTGAATTAAACATAAAACATGTAGCGGTGGCCGGTGGTGTTTCAGCTAATTCGGCATTACGTCAGGCTTTTTTCGATTATGGCAAAAAATACAACTGGGAAGTATACATTCCTCCTTTTGCATTTACGACAGACAATGCAGCCATGATTGCCATAACAGGCTATCTCAATTATCAGCACAAGGATTTTTGCGGAATGGAAAAAGTGCCGTTCTCGAGGGTAACAAATAAGTTTTAAACTGATTACCTTAATCTCCCAACATCATAAATTAAACCAAATGAAATTAGCTCTATTCAAATTACCACCAAAGCTTGCGCCGTATCGCGGAGTAATAGGTTTTGTGATAATTTTAACTGTATCGAATTTCATTTGGAAATATAATGTGCTGGGTGACGAAACTGACACCTTGGTAACTTTTCTAGGGTTGGATATTTCTGCACCGTTTATATACATGGCCAGACATGTGGCGGAACTTTGCACCTGGCTTTTACACATAATTGGGAGTAATGTAACGCTGGATACATCGAACACCCTACGTCACGATAATAAAGTCTCCGTACAAATTATATGGGGATGCACAGGCTTAAAACAGGCTTACATTTTCTTCTGTATCATTGCTTTCTCGCGTGGACCATGGTCAAAAAAATTGTGGTACATTCCACTGGGACTGATAGTGGTATATATTTTCAATATTTTCAGAATTACGTTTATTATTGCATTTATCGAGAACCACCACAACACATTTGATCTGCTACATTTCTATATATTCAAGTATCTGTTCTACATGATTATTTTCGCCATGTGGGTATACTGGGAAGAAATAATTGTGGGAACAAAACAGATGAGCAATAAACCTCAATAAATCAATACACTTTTGCTTCTTCGCCCCTCAGTACTCTCAATCCACTCATTGCCAGAGATTCCATTTCGTCTTCACCCGGATAAACCGTCACTTTTATTATTGGCGAAATCATTTTTTTAATATACTCCACTACGAATTTACTGTAAGCAATTCCACCGGTAAGAATAACCGCATCAGCTTCGCCATGGAGCACCGCTAACATAGCTCCAATTTCTTTTGCAACATTATAAGCCAGTGCTTCTAAAACCAAGCGGGCTTTCTTATCACCACTCTCAACCATCTGAAGAATGACCTTAGTGTCATTAATGCCCAAATGTGCCATCAAACCTCCATTACCCACCAATAATTTACGAATTTCATCATGTGTGTATTTCCCCTCAAAACACATATCTACCAGCTGTCCCGCATCGAGTGTTCCGGCACGTTCGGGCGAGAAAGGGCCGTAGCCATCCAAGCCCTGATTTGAATCCACCACCTTACCCAAACGGTGCGCAGCTACCGAAATGCCACCACCCATATGTGCAATCACTAAATTTAGTTTTTCATAAGTAGTCCCGTTTGCAGCCGCATATTTACGTGCTATTGCTTTATGATTCAACGCATGAAACATCGAACGACGAGGGATTTGAGGTAAACCACTAATGCGTGCCACATCCTGATATTCATCCACAACAACCGGATCGGCAATCAACGCAAGGCAGCCTGGAATGGTTTCGGCAATTTCACGTGCAATAACTCCGCCTAAATTGCTGGCATGTTCGGCCGAATATCTGGTCTTTAAATCATCGACATACTTATCATTGACACTATAAACGCCCGACTCAAGCGGACGAACCAATCCTCCACGACCCACTACGGCTGATAATTCAGTAATATCAATTCCGTCTTTAGTCAAATAATCCACCATCATATTTTTGCGAAATTCATGCTGTTCAAGCAGCGATTTAAACGATTTTAAATCGTCGGCCGAATGGCGGATAGTATGTAGACAAACTAATTTTTCATCTTCATAAACTGCAAACTTCGTAGAAGTTGAACCTGGATTGACGGATAGGATTTTATACATAAAATTGAAGTTTTATTATAAATCAAAAAGCTTGAAATTATCGATTTTAGATTTGTTTGGTAATAAAAGAACGGAACTTTCGTTTATCAATTCGGATTGTGATACACAAAGATAAACGTATTTTTAAAGAAAGAGTCAATTACAGCTTTGTTTTTTTTGAATATAAATACAAAATAAAAACAGTCTGAGAAATAAATACACAAAGAGATTGATACTAAAACAAATATACAAACAATGAACTTTTCTCGTAATTCTTTGTATAATAAAGAATTATTTTGTACTTTTGCACACGAAACAGGATATAGAGGAGGGGACAACAGTCCCCTCGTTTGTTACTATAACACATTGTATGATCTCAAAAGACTCAGTATATCAGATAGTTGAGCAATATATTGCCGACAAAAATTATTATTTGGTGGATGTAAAAGTCACCCCTGACAACCGTATTTCGGTGGAAATTGATTCATTTGATGGTGTAACGATTGAATTCTGTATGGAAGTAAATCGCCATATCGAATCTCAAATGGATCGCGAAATTGAAGATTATGAGTTGGAAGTGAGTTCAGCAGGACTAACCGAGCCATTTAAAGTACTGAAACAGTACGAAAAAAACATTGGCAACGAGGTCGAAGTATTGACAAAAGAAGGTAAAAAAGTTTCCGGAGTTTTAGTTGAAGTAACCGAAACTGAATTTGTTTTGGAAATAGAAAAAACGGAGAAACCGGAAGGTGCCAAACGTAAAATTATAGTTACAGAGAACATAACCTTCTCATACGAAGATATTAAAACAACAAAATATATTATTAGATTCAAATAAGCCATGAGCAAAAAAGAAACTATTAGCTTAATTGATACTTTTTCGGAGTTCAAAGAGCTAAAAAACATCGATAGAAGTACTTTGATTAGTGTAATGGAAGAGTCGTTCCGCAATGTTATTTCAAAAATGTTTGGAACGGACGAAAATTACGATGTCATTATCAATCCTGATAAAGGTGACTTCGAAATTTATCGTAACCGTACAGTAGTGGCTGATGACGAATTAGAAGATCCTAATTTACAAATTTCGCTTACAGATGCTAAGAAAATTGATGAAGATTACGAAATCGATGAAGATGTTACTGAATTAGTTGACTTTATTGGCTTTGGCCGTCGTGCAATTCTTACACTTCGTCAAACACTTTCGTCTAAAATATTAGAACTTCAAAAAGATAATGTATTCAGCAAATACAGTGAAAAAGTTGGTCAGATAGTAAGTGCTGAATTATATCAAATATGGAAAAAAGAAATGTTGCTTATCGACGAAGAAGGCAACGAACTTTATTTACCAAAAACAGAACAAATACCTACTGATTTTTACCGCAAAGGCGACACCGTTCGTGCAGTGGTAGCTATGGTAGAAAACAAAAATAATAATCCTAAAATTATTCTTTCACGTATTTCGCCAGTATTCCTGGAACGCTTGTTCGAACTGGAAGTACCAGAAATTCATGAAGGCTTAATTCTTATAAAGAAAATTGCCCGTATGCCGGGTGAACGCGCAAAAGTAGCTGTTGAATCGTACGATGATCGTATTGATCCGGTAGGTGCCTGCGTAGGTGTAAAAGGATCACGTATCCATGGTATCGTTCGTGAACTGCGCAACGAGAACATCGACGTCATCAACTACACAAACAACACGAACTTATTTATATCACGTGCTTTAAGCCCTGCAAAAATATCGTCTATCCGATTGAACGAAGTAGAGAAAAAAGCAGAAATTTACCTGAAACCGGAGGAAGTTTCTCAGGCAATTGGTAAAGGTGGTATGAACATTAAACTAGCAGGGATGCTTACCGGTTACACGCTGGATGTATTCCGCGAATTGGACGAAGAAACCGAAACTGAAGATATCTACTTAGATGAATTCAGCGACGAAATTGATCAATGGGTTATTGATGCGTTAAAAGCAATTGGATGCGACACTGCTAAAAGCGTATTGACCATTTCACGTCAGGATTTGATTCGTCGTACCGACTTAGAAGAAGAAACCATCGACGATGTGTTGACCATTCTAAATGCTGAATTCGCTGAAGAAGACGAATCGGACGATAAGGAAGAGGTTCAAGAATAGCCCATTTCGTGTTTTACATTTCGCGTTCCGCGTTAAGTTGAGGATTGACCGGAAACCAGAGATTGAAGACCGGAAACTTTTTAAATAATAGAAAACTGTAATTATAGAATATGTCCATAAGATTAAGTAAAGCCTGTAAAGAATTAAATGTCGGAATGACCACCGCAGTAGAATTTTTTGCAAAAAAAGGTCATAAAATTGTTGTCGACCCCAATTTGAAATTGACGGACGACATGCATCTTTTATTGGCAAAAGAATTTAATAAAGATATGGCTCTGAAAATTGAATCAGAGCGAATAAGCCAGGAGCGCCATCAAAAGGACAAGGCTGAAACTGTAGCATTGGAAGGTTATAATCAACCTAAACCTGCTCCAAAACCTGTGGAAACAATTCAAGTTACTATTTCTGAAGATCAATTACCTCATTTCAAATCTGTTGGTCATATCGATTTGAATGCGAAGGAAAAAACTGTTGAGAAAAAACCTGAAACTCCAAAACCAGCACCGGTAGTTGAGAAACCAGCGGTTGTTGAGACAGTGAAACCAGCAGTGGAAAAAGTGGAAGCTCCAAAACCGGCAGAACCAAAGGTTGTAGCCGAAGTAGAAAAACCAGCTCCGCAAAAAGTGGTGGAAGCACCAAAAGCCGAACCACTACCGAAAGTTGAAGTGGTTGCTCCAAAAGTTGAAATTGAAAAACCAATACGAAAGGTTGAGATGCCAGTTGTAGAGGCTAAAATAGCTGAAGAGCCTAAAATAATTGTGGAGCCAAAAGCAGAAACAGTTCAACCAATTAAAGAAAAAGCAATAGTACCTGAAGTTGAAGAAGATAAATCGGAAACTGTGGGTAGTATTGAAACAAAAGATAATGATCACGAGGAAGATGAGGTATTCTCACTATCACGTCCTACGCTTGATAAGGCTCCGGTAGTTATCGGAACCATAGATTTGGATTTGCTTAACCAAAGCACGCGTCCGAAACCAAAATCGAAAGAACAAAAACGCAGAGAACGCGAAGACAAAGGAAGAGCTATTGCCGATCCTAAGAAACCATTGGTAGTAGGTGAGAAAAAAATCTTGCGTACAGCTGCCGAAGTCGCAAATTCACCTTCGGTAGGTCAACCAAAGAAAAAACGCGAACGTTTCTCGAACCAAAAAGTTGATATCAACAAAGTTCCACAACCAAACGGGCCAACGCAAGGATTTGCAAGTCCTAAAAAAGTAACTCCCGGCACAACCGGTGGAAATGGCGGTAACGCTGGTGGAGCTAGACCAAACAATACGAACAGCAACAACAGACCTGTTGGTGGCGGTCCGAAAAGACCGGTAAAAACAGTTGTGAACGAAGTTGATGTTCAAAAACAAATTAAAGAAACCCTGGCCCGTCTCTCAGGAGCAAACAAAAAAGGCAAAAGTTCAAAATATCGTCGTGACAAACGCGAAGGCGCAAGCAACAGACAACAAGAGCAAGCTCAACTTGAACGTGACGGAGAAAGCGTATTGAAGCTGACCGAATTTGTTACTGCAAGCGAATTGGCAGTAATGATGGACGTTACTGTAAATCAGGTTATTGCTACTTGTATGAACATTGGGTTGATGGTTTCTATCAATCAACGTTTGGATGCTGAAACTATCAATATCGTGGCTGAAGAATTTGGTTTTACTACCGAGTATGTAAGTGCCGACGTTATTGAAGCGATTGGTGAAGAAGAAACCGACTTAGAAGAAGACTTGATGCCTCGTGCTCCGATTGTGACTGTAATGGGACACGTTGACCACGGTAAAACATCATTGCTCGACCACATTCGTAAAGCAAATGTTATCGCCGGTGAAGCCGGAGGTATTACACAACACATTGGTGCTTACAATGTAACATTAGAAAACGGACAAAAAATTACGTTCTTAGATACTCCTGGTCACGAAGCGTTTACCGCTATGCGTGCTCGTGGTGCTAAAGTAACGGATATTGCCATTATCATGGTAGCTGCCGATGACAACGTGATGCCTCAAACCATTGAAGCTATTAATCACGCTGCCGCTGCAAATGTTCCAATGATTTTTGCGATCAATAAAATTGACAAACCGGGTGCAAATCCTGAAAAGATAAAAGAAACGTTAGCCCAAATGAATTATTTGGTCGAAGACTGGGGAGGTAAATACCAATCTCAAGAAATTTCGGCTAAACAAGGAATTGGAATAAACGAATTACTTGAAAAAGTATTGCTTGAAGCGGAGATTCTTGAATTAAGAGCTAATCCTAAAAAACGTGCTATCGGTTCGGTTATTGAATCGACGCTGGATAAAGGACGTGGTTACGTATCAACCATATTAGTTGAAAACGGAACGCTGAATTTGGGTGATGTAGTACTTGCAGGAACCTATTTTGGTAAAATAAAAGCTATGTTCAACGAACGTAATCAACGTATTACGGCAGTTAGACCAGGCGAGCCGGCATTAATCTTAGGTCTTAACGGAGCACCCCAAGCAGGTGATGTAATTAATGTAATGTCTTCTGAACATGAAGCACGTAGCATTGCCAACAAACGTGAACAATTGCAACGCGAACAAAGTCTCAGAACTAAAAAGCACTTTACACTGGATGAGTTGGGTCGTCGTATTGCACTTGGCGATTTCAAGGAATTGAACATCATTGTGAAAGGTGACGTAGATGGTTCGGTAGAAGCTTTATCGGATGCATTGCTAAAACTTTCGACTGAAAATATACAAGTGAACGTTATTCACAAAGCAGTAGGTGCTATCTCCGATTCGGATATTCTATTGGCAGCAGCTTCTAACGCTATTATATGTGGTTTCCAGGTACGTCCAACAACTTCGGCTCGCAAAATTGCAGAGAAAGAAGAAATCGACATTCGTCTGTATTCTATCATTTACGACGCGATCGAAGAAATCAAGGCAGCTATGGAAGGTATGCTTTCTCCTGAAATTAAGGAAGAAATTACCGCTACAGTTGAAATTCTTGAAGTATTCAAAATCACAAAAGTGGGTAACATTGCAGGATGTTTGGTTCGTGAAGGAAAAATCAAGCGTGCAAACAAAATTCGTATCATTCGTGATGGCATCGTAGTCCACACCGGAGAATTAGATTCGCTGAAACGTTTCAAAGACGACGTAAAAGAAGTGGGTACGAACTACGAATGTGGTTTGAACATCAAGAACTATCAGGATATCCGCGTAGGCGATATGGTTGAAAGTTACGAAGAAACTGAAGTAAGAAAAACGCTGTAATCAGCTAACAGTGATCAGTTAGCAGTATTCAGATTAAATACAAGAATGCCGGATTCGAAAGAGTCCGGCATTTTTTATTTCATTCAACGAAGGTAGTAGCCTACAAACAGCAATAAAAAGCATAACTAAAAATAGTTCAAATTAAAATACTAAACAATTTCGTCAATATTAAAAGAAAGTTATTATATTTGCAATTGAAAATTTAAGTACCTTCTGAACGCAGAGGGATTAAACATAAACTTAAAGCGCAAAATTCCTTTGAAAACAGCTAAATCATCTACGCATTAGTCTCGCGCAGTCAGCTTGAAGGCAATGCACACGCGCATTTTCATCCCGCAGCCGTGTTGAGACAAATGCGCGCACGCATTATCGTCCTGCTACCGTCGGGGCCAAAATGCGCATGCGCATTTTCGTCCTGCTGTCGTCGGCAAGCAAATGCGCACGCGCATTTTCGTCCCGACGATGTGTGCACCAAAATGCGCGCCCAAAAAAGCCTCAACGTAAACTTTATCGCCTAAGGTAAAGCTATTAAAATAATGTTTAACTGGAAATTTACACTTTTATGAAACAAATTCTTTATGTTTTTCCTCGTTACCTACGCAATAACGAGCATGATCAATTACACGCTGACATCGAAACCCTGATGGACTCAGACCCTACCATCACATCGATTATTGTTGAACAACTGTTACGTTACAAAAAAGGCAGAGAAGCCGAAAAAGCCGCTTTGCAAGCTGAGCAGGGTAGTGTGTACACCGAAACCATCACCGATTCGGATGGGTATCGCGACGATTTGGATCTCGGATTTGAGTTACTTGTAGAAAGCCACTTACACCACTTCGACCCCGAAGTACGTGAAAAAGCAGGTCGCGTATGGCGTATTATCCAACAATACGGAAACATCCGTAAGTTGAATTATAGCGCGGACAGCTCGAATACTACCAACCGCAATGCGGAACTGGCTACCAAATATGCAGCTGATGTAGCAGCAATTGGAAACGGACAGGGAACGCTATGGTTGCAAAAACAAGACGAAGCTAATAACGAGTTTATAGCTCATTTTGGCGATCGTGCCACCGAAGCCGCTGCCCGTCTGAGTGGTAATGTACTTGATGCCCGTCTGCTTGTAGACAATGCTTTTGCTGATATCACCACTCGCATCAATGCCATGGTGGTAGTAAACGGCGAAGAACCTTATGCCGCCTTTATCGATAAAGTAAACTACTATATCAACTATCACAAAGACACCATTGCTGCCCGAAAAGGCAGGAAGAAAGGTGGGGAGACAGAAGATAGTACGGAAGGAAAATAATATTCAAACCCCAAGTAATAGCTCAGCATTTTGTTGAGCTATTACTAACTTAATAGCTCAACTAATGGATAATAATAAAACAGAAGTGACAGAATGGGAGCCTACAGGAGTAAGATTTGTAGCCGTATTAGACATTATGGGATTTAAAGATCGGGTTGCAAGAAAAACATCCGAAGAAATCCTTGATGAAATGAAAAGGTTTTCGAAGTTAAGAAACGAATTTCATGAACAGACAAATTATTTACACGATCAAAACATTTTAGTCACTACTTGTTTTTCAGATTCAATATTCATATTTAGTAAGGACAAAACCATAGTCTCATTGGAAGCACTCGTTTACTTGACGATTCAGATTTTATCCAAAGCAGCATCTGATAAAATTCCAATGAAGGGAGCAATAGCTGAAGGTAAGTTGACCGTCGACGTAAAGGAACAAATCTATTTTGGGCAACCATTAATAGATGCTCATTTATTGCAAGAAGATGAAGTTGACTATTATGGGGTTGTGTGTCATAATTCAATGGAATCGTCTATCGCTGATTATAGAAAAATTTCATCTGAGATTGATTGTTCATTTAAAGAAATACTAACTCCTCTTAAGTCAGGTAAAATTAGCCACCTAAATCTAAATTGGTTTAAAGAAATTAGTAAATTAGACGGTGATAAGTCATTTGCCAGCATAATCAAGAACTTTAAAACCATGACATCAGGCAAGCCCCGCAAATACATTGACAACACAGAAGAAGTCTTTGGGTTATTTTATCCAATAGTCACAAAATAAGAACTATTCAAATCTTTGAGGCAGAAAATATGAGGATTAATAGCATTGGGCTTTAGCCCAATGTCTAAAATAGAATAAGAAATTGGCTTTAGCCGAAATAATCAATGGAGATTATTCGGCTAAAGCCAATTGTTTTTTACATCTCTCCTTGGGCTAAAGCCCAAGGCAATTAAACAGGGTCTCGCGAATTCCAATTCGCGAATATAAAAAAAGGAAACGCGAGTTGGAACTCGCGAAACCCTGGCTATTTCTCTAGATTTTCCAACAACAATTTCACTCCTTTTTCCACATCATTGGTTTCTTGCAATGCTTTGATAAAAGCACTACCAATAATGGCTCCTGAGGAATAGCGGTTCACCATATCGCGGGTAGATTTATTGGAAATACCAAAACCTATTAAGCGTGGATTTTTCAGATTCATGGCATTGATGCGATTGAAATACTCCACCTTATTGTCGAACGATGTTTGTGTTCCGGTAGTAGCAGCCGACGAAACCATGTAGATAAATCCGTTGGTATGTCCGTCAATTTCGCGAATACGTGCTTCAGACGTCTCGGGTGTGATAAGGAAAATAAATTCAAGCCCGTAACGCTCGGCAATCTCTTTGTATTCGGATAAAAAATCGGCCATGGGCAGATCGGGAATAATCATACCGTCCACTCCCACCCGATGGCATTCTTTACAAAACGCTTCGAATCCAAATTGCATAATGGGATTCAAATAACCCATCATTACCAACGGAATATGTATGTCGCCACGCACCGATGTGAGTTGTTCGAACAGTTTACGAATGCTCATTCCATTTTGCAAGGCAGCATGACTACTGTTTTGAATCACCAATCCGTCAGCCATAGGATCAGAAAATGGCACACCGATTTCTACTAAATCTACGCCGTTGGCTTGCAAACATTTTAGCGTCGGCAAGGTATCTTCCAACTTTGGAAAACCTGCTGTGAAATACACCGAGAGAATGTTCTCCTTCTTTTGTTCAAATAATTGATTGATTCTATTCATATGACCCCTAAATCCCCTAAAGGGGACTTGAAATTAGTTTATATCTATTGTTGATTCTCTATTTTATGAAACCTACCATTACTCCCCTTTAGGAGTTAGGGGTTCTTATTTCTTTTAAAAATCCACTTAGTGCTTCCACATTTTTCAGTCCCGGTTTTATCTCAAATTTACTATTCAAGTCAATTCCGGCAAACTTAGGATGCTCTATTTTCATGATAGCTTCCGCATCATCTGCTGCAATACCTCCACTGAGCAGAAAAGGCGTTTCACCTTTGTATTCATCCAGCATTGTCCAATTAAATTTCAAACCTGAACCACCATAAGCATCCGTCTTGGTATCGAAAAGGAAATAATCGCAGGCACCTTCATAGTCTTTTGTTACCTTGAAATTATACGCTTCGGCAATGGGAAAGGCTTTGATAACAATATACCCTGCTTTTTTGAGCTTAGCACACATATCCACCATTTCAGTACCGTGAAGTTGCAATCCATCCAACTTGTATTTGTAAGCGATGGTGAGGATATTTTCCAGGTTTTCGTTTACAAACACGCCTATCTTTTTGATGGTTGATGGCAATGCATTCAAAGAAGCAATATCCATAGGTTCCGCATAACGTGGCGATTTAGGGTAAAAAATAAAACCCATAAAATCAGGCTTCAAGGCAGCCACCTTAGCAATATTTTCGGAGATTTTCATCCCACATATTTTTATTTTTAATCTACCCCCAACCCCTAAAGGGGAGTTGAAATTAGTTTTGTCAATTATATTTTGCTTTATAATCATACATATCTTTTTAAAAATAATCAATACTAATATTTCTTTCTCCCCTTTAGGGGTCGGGGGTTTTCTTATTCTCCTTCAGGGGCTAGGGGTTCTTTAATTCTTCTATAAACTTCACCAACGCTTCCGCAGGATTTTCTTCTTTCATAAAGTTTTCGCCCATCAGAAAACCCTTGTAGCCGACTTTGCGTAGTTCTTTTACGGTTTCGGTTTTAGAGATACCGCTTTCGCTCACTTTCAAGAACTTATCAGGTATCAATGCAGCCAAATCGAAGGAGGTCTGAATACTTTGTTCGAACGTTTTCAGGTTACGGTTATTTACACCCAGCATATCCACAAAGTCGTTAGCATGACCGAGCTCTTCAGCATTATGCACTTCGAGTAATACTTCCAGTCCGAGTTCATGCGCTTTACGAGCAAGTTGCAAGGTTTGTTCTACCGTCAATGCTGCAGCAATGAGTAATATTACATCAGCACCCATGGCTTTCGCTTCGAAAAGCTGATATTCATCAATCACAAAATCCTTTCTCAACACGGGACAAGTGATAAATTGTCGTGCAGCCATCAGGTCCATCGGCGTTCCACCAAAATACTCCAAATCGGTCAGAATAGAAATACCCGAAGCACCCGCAGCGCTATAACCTGAGGTTACATCCACCACATCTGCATCTTCATGAATCCAACCGAGTGATGGCGATTTACGTTTAAACTCAGAAATAATTCCCGATTTAGAGTTCAGCAAACTCTGTTTCATCGACAAACATTTACGTGAGAAAGCTGGAGCTTTTTCTAATGTAGAAATCGGTGTTGAGAATTTGCGCGAAGCAACTTCTACTTTCTTGCTTTCTATTATTTTATCTAATATTGTCATAATATTCTTCAAAACCCTGAAAGGGTTTAATTTGAATAACCGTGGGTGCAACCCACGGACATTGCTAAACTAGTGACTCAACCCCAGAGGGGTTGAACTATCTTGTGTTATTCAACCACTTTGTGGCTGCTTTACTTCTACTCCATTCCGTGGGTTTCACCCACAGTTATTCACATTCAGCCACTTCGTGGCAAAAATCATTTATATATCTCCACAAACTTCTCAAATGCTTTCTTTGCATGTCCACTTTCGAGCGATTCGGCAGCTTCGGCTTTGCATTGTTCGAGAGGTTTATACGAGCTGCGAGTCTGAATAGCAAAGGCAGTATTGATAATTACGGCATTGCGCTGCGCTTCGGTGGCTTTATTATCCAACACATTCATAAATATCTGAGCAGCTTCATCTACCGTATTTCCTCCCCAAAGCTCTTCTTGTTTTAGCTTTCTGAAACCCAATTGCTCCGGTGTATAAACAAATTCACCTAGGTTATTGGATACTTTGCAGGTATCAGTCAGGGATATTTCATCATAACCATCCAACGAGTGAACTACAGAATACTGGCAACCTAAATTTTGATAGATATAATTATAAAGACGCATCATTTTCAAATCATACACACCCAAACACTGATAATTGGGACGAGCCGGGCTAATTAGCGGTCCAAGCACATTAAAAAATGTACGAACGCCTAGGCTTTTACGCACAGGAGCAACATTTTTCATAGCAGGATTGCAGAAAGGAGCATGCAAATAAGCAAAACCCGCTTCGTCTAACGAACGTTTGACAATATCGGTATCAGTAGTAAATTTTGCTCCGAAATACTCCAGCACATTCGACGAACCGCTTACCGAAGTAGCACCATAGTTACCATGTTTAGCTACTTTGTAACCGGCACCTGCCACAGCAAAACAGCTGCATGTAGAGATATTGAACGTATTTTTGCCATCACCACCCGTTCCAACAATATCCAAGGGGTCGAATTCCGATAAATCTATCTGCACAGCCGTGTTCAGCAATGCATCCCGAAAGCCTATAACTTCTTCCAGTTCGATACTGCGCATCAGATAAACCGAAATAAACGCAGCAATCTGTGATTCGTTGTATTTACCGCCAGCCATATTAGACATTACTTCGGCTGCTTCGTCGCGCGTCAGCGACTGGTGATTGAATAATTGATTCAGTATTTGTTTCATATTTTTAAGTAGTAAGAGGCAAGCAGTAAGAGGTAAGTAATTAGTATATTATTCTCTTGTAACTCGTAACCTGTAACTTGTAACTATTTGTCTAACCAATTCTTCAGCATTTGCTCCCCGCTAGGTGTCAAAACAGATTCCGGATGAAACTGAACGCCACGCACATCGTAGGTTTTGTGTGCCAACGCCATAATCATTCCTTCTTCATCAACCGCCGTAATGGTAAGACATTCGGGCAAAGTTGATTTTTCGGCTGCCCAGGAATGATAACGACCCACTTCTATTTTTTTACCCAAGCCGTTGAAAAGCACATCCTCTTCCAACACATCAACAATGGAACTAACCCCGTGATGCACTTCGGTAAGATTGATTAATGTTCCACCAAAGGCTTCGGCAATAGCTTGTTCACCAAGGCAAACCCCTAATATTGGTTTTGTAGGTGCATAGGTGCGTATCACATCGAGCAAAATGCCCGATTCAGATGGCACGCCCGGTCCCGGTGAAAGGATGATTTTATCAAATCGCGCAATATCTTCCAATGCTATCTGGTCGTTGCGATGTACTTCCACGTCGGTGTATCCCAACTGTTTAACTGCGTGTACCAAATTATAGGTAAACGAGTCGTAATTATCAAAAACTAGTATTTTAACCCCTAGTCTATCAGCTGACGGAGAACTAGAGTTAGTTTCGTCTTGTATTTTATCTTTTATATTATTCATATCGAATATTTTAAAACAATTAGTTGTAATATTCCCTTCTCCCCTTTAGGGGTCGGGGGTTGTTATCTTCCGGACGCCACATCTACCGCTTTTTTCAGTGCAGCCAATTTATTATTCACTTCTTGCATTTCACTTTCTTCGTCCGATTTGGCGACAATGCCTGCACCGGCCTGATAGTAAAGTGTATTCTTTTTACTTACGAATGAGCGAATGGTAATAGCCTGATTAAAACTACCATCGAAGCCGATATATCCGATACATCCGCCATATGGTCCACGGTCGTGCGGTTCGATGCTATCAATCAATTGCATTGCTTTAATTTTGGGGGCTCCCGAAAGGGTTCCGGCAGGGAAAGTATCAGCAAACAGTTTGATAACTTTCGTATCGGGTTTCAATTTACCACTTACACTCGACACCAGGTGAAGAACGTGTGAATAATACTGCACTTCGCGGAATACTTCTACTTCCACATGGTCTGTATTGCGACTCAAATCATTGCGAGCCAAGTCCACCAACATCACATGTTCTGCATTCTCCTTTTTATCGACGCGCAGTTTTTCGGCAAGTTGAAAATCTTTTTCATCGTCACCGGTACGACGAAAGGTACCCGCAATTGGTTTAATATAAGCCTTTTGTTTTTTTGCATCAACTACAAGGTGTGCTTCGGGCGACGAACCAAAAATACGGAAATCGCCAAAATTGAAGTAAAATAAATAAGGCGAAGGATTCACCGAACGCAAGGTGCGATACAGCATAAAATCATCCCCTTTATATTGTTGGTAAAAGCGGCGCGAAAGCACAATCTGGAAAACATTTCCTTTGAAACATTCCTCTTTGCCACGTGCCACCATCTTCTTATAATCTTCGTTCGAAATATCCGATTTTTCATCACCAACAGCCTGAAAATCATAGGTAGCAATATTGTTATTTGTAATAATTTCCTCTATATTTGGAATGGCAGTCGTTTCACCCTCCTGCAAATTTTCGATAATTGTCAGTTCGTTATTGAAATGATTTACAGCAATAATGTATTTAAACAACACATAATGTAAACCTGGCATGCTTCCGGGAACTGTTTCGCGCGCCTTAAGTTTCACATCCTCGAAATATTGAACCGACTCGTAAGATGTGTATCCAAACAGACCATTGACACCTACTGGATTATCATTTTTGACCAGTTCCACCGATTTTAAAAACACATCAAAACGTTCGGCTACGGTTAGTTTATCCGTCACCTGAGTTTCAATTCTACTACCATCGGGATATTCTTCCGAAATCAAAAAGTTATTCACCGAGATACCACCAATCGGGCAAAAGCCGATGTATGAGTAACTGTTCTCCACTCCGTGATAATCGGAACTTTCCAGCAGCACCGAATTGATATATAAATCACGTATTTTGAGATAAATTCCTACCGGCGTCTGCAAATCGGCCAGCATTTTTTTTGAATTGACGTATAGTTTTAAAGAACCCCCATCCCCTAAAGGGGAGTTTGAGTTAGTTTTGTCTCCTAATTTATTATTTGTTTTCATTATATAGTTATAAATAATGGTTGTAATATTTCTTCCTCCCCTTTAGGGGCTAGGGGGTCATTTAAAATGTTTCACATAAGTATCCATATCTTTATCACCTCTACCCGAAACTGTGATGACTACAATATCATCAGGTTTAAAAGTGTCTTTTTCTTTTTTCAAGAGTGCCAATGCATGTGCCGATTCGATAGCAGGAATAATTCCTTCCAGTCTGGTTAGTTCAAAGGCAGCTTCGAGCGCTTCGTCATCATTGATAGCGTGTACCTTGGTGCGACCAACCTGTGCGAAATATGCATGCGCCGGTCCAATCCCGGGATAGTCCAATCCCGCTGAAATCGAGTAAGGCTCGGTAATCTGTCCATCCTCATCTTGCATCAGCAAAGTACGGAAACCGTGAATAATTCCTACTGTTCCAATACTTATTGTTGCAGCTGTTTCGCCTGTTTCAACTCCCAATCCACCAGCCTCGGCTGATATGATTTTTACGCGTTCATCATTTATGTAATGATAGTAGGTTCCCATAGCGTTACTTCCACCACCTACACAAGCCATCAGATAATCAGGGTAATCACGACCAATTTGTTCCTGTAATTGCCATTTAATTTCTTCGCTGATTACAGACTGGAAAAATCCTACCATATCAGGGTATGGATGCGGGCCAACGGTAGAACCAATTATATAAAACGAATCAGGGTTTGAGCACCAATAACGGATAGCTTCGTTGGTAGCATCTTTCAGTGTCCAGTTTCCGCTGGTTACAGGTTCAACTGTTGCTCCCAACATGCGCATTTTTTGCACATTCAAAAACTGACGCTCTACATCAGTTTTGCCCATAAACACGATACATTCCAAACCCATCAACGCACAAGCAGTAGCAGTAGCCACACCGTGTTGTCCGGCCCCTGTTTCGGCAATAATGCGGGTTTTGCCCATACGTTTTGCCAACAAAATCTGTCCCAGTGCATTGTTGATTTTATGCGCACCGGTATGATTCAAGTCTTCACGTTTCAGGTAAACGTTTGTGCCATATTCTGCTGACAAACGCTTTGCAAAATATAATGGCGACGGGCGACCTACATAGTTTTTGAGCAGTTCATAATATTCAGCTTTAAACATTGCATCCTCTTTGATTGCATAAAAAGCTTCTTTTAATCGCTCCACTGTTCCGTGCAAAATTTCAGGAATATAGGCTCCACCGAAGTTGCCGTAATAACCGTTGTTGTCAATACCCCCAACCCCTAAAGGGGAGTTGAAATTAGTATTGCTATTTGTATTTTTTTCTTTGTTCATATATTTTTAAATAAACAGTTATAATTTAATTCCCCTTTAGGGGTTAGGGGTAATAAAAAAAGGCTTATCGTGAGTCCGACAAGCCTTTTTGTAATATCTTTTTTAATTTCGACAATATACATAGGTGTAACATCTCACGATTAGCTAATCTGTAAGTGCCACCACCAAAATTTATTTACTGTCAAAATTGAGTTCATTTTCTTTTTGTTTTATTTTCGGGTACAAAGATGATAAATTTATTTTAATTGAGCAAGAAAAATATCATTTTTTCTGAATTAGCATCTGAAACTAATTAGTTTTGAGCAAAGCCTTCGATTTTTTAATCTCCAGTTTTGTTTGCTGTTTCTCCAAATTTAGTTGTTTCGTTTTCAAATCCAGTGCGGATTTTGTTCGGTCGAGCTCGCGCAAACGGTTGTTTACCTCCACCTCACGCCTATCCAATTTAGCTTCCTTTTCAGCAATTTCACTCAGAGTATACTTTAAATTATCACGTCTTTTATTCCATTGACTTTCTAGTTCTTTTATCTTATTATCCTTTTCTTCTAATTTTGAAGCACGATCTCTCAACTCTTCATTGTTCAACTCCTTCGATAGTTTTTTAAGCCCCTTTCTATCCTCCATCAATAGCTTTGCTTCTTTATCTCTATAACTCTTTTCAGTTTTCAAAAATTTATCTTCATCTTTGGCAAACTTCTTTTTTTCAGCCACATACTTCCGTTCATTACTTATCACTCTGGCCTCATCGTTTGCCTGATTGGTAAGCATCTTCAATTCTTTTTTGTTGTTTTGAAGTCTGTCTTCCAATAATTCCAGGCCTTTCAAATAGTTTTCATTATCCACTTTTTGTTGCTTCACTGAGTCGATATCCACTGTTTGAAAAACAGGCTCAGCCCATTTATAGGTAAAATCCTTGTTATCTGCTTTCAAAGTTGCCGTATCATTCACAACCTGCGAAAATCCGACTGTTCTCACAAAGACGACAAGAATAAATACCAGCGCGTAGTTTAAGTGCTTACTTTTCATGGCATTATTTTTTTAATTCAACAATAAATCACATTTCTTTACATCTTTGATTTAAACAGCCAGATTTCAAAAAAAGTTCAATTTATATAAATATTCTTCTAAGCCTGTACTACTTACATTTATTATTTAAAATTCAAATTCGAGGGTAATCAACATAAAGAACTATCTATTAAAATGTTGTGACAAATTGATTATAAATTTGAGCATTCTGACAAACAATTTCATATAGATAACTGATTGAAAAACAAAAGCACATATTTGTTTTCGTTATTCAGTTTTTTTTCCGAAATTTGCAGGCTTATAAAATAGGGTTCTTATAGGTAGGAATTCGTAAGAAAAAAACAGCGTGAAAGAGACAAAGTACATTTTTGTAACCGGTGGAGTTACTTCATCATTAGGCAAAGGAATTATTGCTGCATCCCTTGGGAAACTGTTGCAAGCCCGTGGATTTAAGGTGACCAATCAAAAGTTAGACCCGTATATCAACGTGGATCCAGGTACATTAAACCCCTACGAACATGGCGAATGCTATGTAACTGTAGATGGTCATGAGGCCGATTTAGACTTAGGACATTACGAACGTTTTTTGGGAGTTGAAACCCACAAAGCAAATAATGTAACAACCGGCAGAATCTATCAAAACGTAATAAATAAAGAGCGTCGTGGTGATTATTTAGGAAAAACGGTACAAATTATACCACACATTACCGACGAAATTAAACGCAACATCAAACTGTTAGGCAACAAAGGCGAATTCGACTTTGTGATTACCGAACTTGGTGGAACCGTTGGCGATATTGAATCGTTACCGTATATTGAGAGCGTACGTCAATTGAAATGGGAACTTGGCAACAAATGCCTTATTATCCATTTAACGTATGTACCTTATTTGGCAGCCGCCAAAGAATTAAAAACAAAACCCACACAGCACTCTGTAAAAGCACTACAAGAACAAGGCGTTCAGGCCGACATCTTGGTTTTGCGTACAGAGCATAACATTTCATTAGATATTCGCAAAAAAGTGGCTTTATTCTGCAATGTAGAGCAAAGTGCTGTTATGCAATCTATCGATGTACCAACTATTTACCGAGTTCCATTAAACATGCAGGAAGAAAAACTGGATGAAGTGGTACTTACAAAAATGGGATTCGACTTAGCCAAAACCCCAGCCGCCGATATGGCAAAATGGATTGAGTTTGTTGAAAAACTGGAAAATGCAAAAGAAGAAGTGCGCATTGGAATAGTTGGAAAATACGTTCAATTGCCCGATGCATACAAATCAATTATTGAGTCATTGTTGCATGCAAGTGCATATAACAACAAGAAATTGAAGCTTGAACTAATACTTTCGGACAAATTGACAGAAGAAAACGTTGAAAAGAAATTGTCAGGCCTCAATGGTATAATTGTTGCACCCGGTTTCGGACCTCGTGGAATGGAAGGTAAATTCACAGCATTGAAATTTGCACGTGAGAATAACATGCCATGTTTGGGTATTTGCATGGGAATGCAAACAATGTCTATCGAATTTGCCAGAAACGTACTTGGTTACGCTGATGCAAATAGTACTGAAATTGATTCTACCACTACTCACAAAATAGTGGACATCATGGATGAACAAAAAGACATTTTGAATTTAGGCGGAAGTATGCGTTTAGGTGCCTTTAAATGTAAATTGAAAAAAGGCAGCAAAGCTTTCGAAATTTACGGAAAAGAAAACATTAGCGAACGTCACCGTCACCGTTTTGAATTTAACAACGAGTTCAAAGATGAATTTGAGAAAGCCGGAATGATCTGTAGTGGACTGAATGTTGAATCGAATTTGGTAGAGATTGTTGAACTAAAATCGCACAAATGGTATATTGGAGTTCAGTTTCATCCTGAATACAGCAGTACGGTTGTAAAACCTCATCCATTGTTTATTAGTTTTGTAAAAGCTGCTATCCAAAAATAAGTATTACTTAATTGTCAACATATCAATCCATTTAATTGAATCTAAGGTAAAAATTTAAATATAAAAGACAGTTGACAACAGATCGTCAACCGCAGACACATAAAAAATATGGATAAAAATACGATTATTGGCTTTTCACTTATCGGGCTTATTCTTTTAGGATTTTGGCAACTAAACAAGCCAAACGAAAAAGAAGTTTTGGCTCAGAAGCATTATAATGATTCTATTGCATTAGTTCAACAAGCTAAAGTGCAAGCCGAAACCGCAATAAACAAAACTGCAACGGTATCAAAAGATTCAGCTATTGGAACCGACACAGCAGCCATCAGCAGCTCATTTGGCGATTTCAGTGCTTCTGCAAAAGGCGAAGAGAAATTCTACACGCTGGAAAATGAGTTAATCAAGCTAACCATTAGCAGTAAAGGTGGTAGAATTTATTCTGCGCAACTGAAAAACTACAAAACCCACGACACCTTACCATTGATGCTTTTCGATGGAAAAGAAAGCTCGATGGGCTTTACGCTGGTAACAAAGAACAATCGCGTGCTTAACAGCAAGGACTTATATTTTGAACCCGTTTCGGCTGTAACGAAAGATGCAAGTGGTAATCAAACATTAATCATGCGTTTAAAAACTACTGGTACTGCCTATATGGATTTTGCTTATACCCTACCAGTAAAAAACTACATGCTTAGTTTTGGCATTAAAGCCAATGGTATGACTGCGGTTATGCCTGCAGGTATAAATTCGCTTGATATGCAATGGTCGTCGAAAATACGCCAACAAGAAAGTAGTCGTAAAACAGAGAATCGCTATTCAGCTGTTGAATATAAATACGTGGCTGACGATCTTGAAAAACTAAGCGAAAGCAAAAACGAAGAAAAAGAACTTCCGAACAAGGTAAAATGGATTGCTTTTAAAGATCAGTTCTTTAGTAGTATTCTTATTGCCAATCAGGACATAACTTCTGCAACCTTGAAAAGTAAGGTAGAAGATGAAACCTCTAAATATCTGAAAGCCTATGAAGCCGAAATGACTGTAGCTTTTGATCCAACAGGTAAAGTTCCAACAACTTTCCAACTATTTTTAGGACCTAACCAATACAAACTGCTTTCGTCATACGATGATAAATCAGACTCGAAATTAGGTTTAAACAAAATCATTCCACTTGGTTGGGGTATTTTTGGTTGGGTAAATAGATATGCTATTATCCCTATGTTCAACTTATTCAGTAAGTTCCTGAGCAACTTCGGGTTAATTATCCTATTAATGACCATTGCCATTAAGTTGGTATTATCGCCATTAACTTACAAGTCATACATTTCCAGCGCAAAAATGCGTGTTTTGAAACCGGAAATTGATGAGATTAATGCACGAATTCCTGCCGATAAAGCAGCAGAACGACAAAAAGCAACCATGGATTTATATGGTAAAGTAGGTGTTAGTCCAATGAGTGGCTGTCTACCTTCGTTATTACAAATGCCAATTCTGATTGCGTTGTTTAACTTCTTCCCTGCTTCCATCGAACTTCGTCAACAAAGTTTCTTGTGGGCAAAAGATTTATCGTCATACGATGCTATTTTCACTTGGAGCACTCACATTCCACTTATTGGCAACCACATCAGCTTGTTCTGTATATTAATGACAATTACAAGCGTGTTGTACACACACCTAAACATGGCAAGCTCGGGCGGACAGGAACAAATTCCAGGAATGAAATGGATGATGTACTTAATGCCAGTGGCATTTATGTTTATGTTCAACGATTATGCTTCAGGATTAAGCTACTATTACTTTATAGCAACTCTGTTCTCTGTAATCCAAACATATATTATCCGCACCACTGTTGACGAGAAAAAACTGCTCGCTCAACTACATGCTAAACGTGCAAGCAATGCTAAAAAGCCTGCTAAAAAAGGTGGTTTTATGGATCGCTTAGAAAAAATGCAACGTGAACAACAAAAAGCTGTAAAAGGAAAAAAATAATTATTCAATACGACATAAAAAGCGCAAAAGGCAAGTTTAGACTTTGCAGTTTGCGCTTTTTTTGGACCTAAAAAAACAGTCGACAATGAAAAAAATATTCATTACTCTGATTTCAATGATCTTGTTTTTGACATCGTGCAACAGAAGCAACCGCTTTGAGATTGATACAACAAAAGATCGCGTAGAAGTAAAAATTCAACGCTTTGATAAAGATTTAATCTCGCTTGACACTGCAAATTCTAGGACGGCTATGGCAAATCTGCACAAGAAATACCCTCAGTTTCTGCCTGTCTATACGTCGGAAGTGCTTAATGTAGATGCAAAAGATACTGCCGGCATTCGCCAGCTATTTATGAAATATAATTCCGACAATACCTTTTCCAAGGTAAATAAAAAGGTACTTGAAAAGTTCAACAATGTATCCGATATTGAAAAAACCGTCTCAGACAGTTACACCTACATTCATCATTATTTCCCTGAAGTAAAACTTCCTGAGATATATTTCTTTGTATCCGGTTTCAACCGTTCAGTATTGCTAAACGATAAATTTATAGCCTTAGGCACCGATTTATATCTGGGAAGTGACTACCCTGCATATAAGGATCTCAGCTATGATTATCTACTCGTAAACATGCGTCGCGAATGCGTAGCTGCCGATTTGGTTTCAGCAACACTTTTCAGAATGTTTGTAATGGATAGCAGCAAAGACAGACTACTGGACAATATGATTTTCAGAGGAAAAGTAATGTATTTACTATCGGTATTTATGCCAAACGAGAAACCGGAGGATTTGATGGGATATACCCCTGAACAATGGAAGTGGTGTACAAGCTACGAAAAAGAAATATGGGGAACAATTATTGATCACAAGGATTTATTTTCGACCAATATGCTATTAATCAGCAAGTACATGAACGATGCACCTTTTACCGCACCGGTTTCGCAAGATTCACCCGGCCGATTGGGAACCTGGCTCGGTTGGCAAATTGTAGACAGCTACATGAAAAAAAATCAAAACATTGGGCTGAAAAATCTGATGGACGAAAACAATTACCAAAAAATACTTGAAGAGTCAGGATTCAAACCCTGAATTTGTTATAAAAAAAGACCTATTCGAAAACGAATAGGTCTTTTTATTATTAATGCGTTGCAATATTATGCTGGACTAATTGCTTCTGAAGGACAAACATCGGCACAAGTGCCACAGTCGGTACAAACATCAGCATCGATAACATAGATATCACCTTCTGCAATTGCGTCAACAGGACATTCGCTGATACATGAACCGCAAGCAATACAATCTTCTGAAATTACGTAAGCCATTTTCTTATTATTTTTTTGTTAGTACTAATTAGTTCTGCAAAAGTAAAACATTTTTCCAAATCAAAGAAAAATTTTACTTGTTTTTTATTTGAAAAAGAAAATTAACTCCAACGAGACATCCTCAAACTGTAAATACTTCGTTATGCACAGTTCGTATAATCGGCTGGTATTAAGCGAATTTATGCATACAATAGAATTAAATCCTAGGCGTAATTTAGTTATTTAAAGCAACTATTATTAACGATTATTGTTCCAATCAAGAACCATGTTACAATTCTATTAAATTTGTATTAAAAATTGTGTAATAGTAGAACTGTTTTAGTACATTTGCACTCGGAAAGCAAACAAAACTATTAACTCACAACATATTGAGTAACAATAAGACTAAAACAATAAAATTTACAATTAAAATTCTCGTAAACTATTTTTGTTATGAACAATTCTTTTTTCGACAAATTTGTACCAAAAGAACCTAAGTTTTTTCCCATTTTAAAAGAAATGGCAGATGTAATACTTGTAGCATCCGACTTAATTATCGAATGTGTTGAGAAAGCGGATCATGAGTCTGCCATTGAGTATTATAAAAAAATTAAAGAGCAAGAAAAAAAAGGAGATGCTTTATCGGCTAAAATATTTGACGAGCTGAATTCGACTTTCATCACTCCGTTCGACCGCGAGGACATTCACCATTTGGCTGACAAACTTGATGATGTAACAGATTACATTAACAGCTGCGCTAAGAAGATTGTACTTTACAATCCGAAAGAAATTCCGACGAGCGCTGTTGAAATTGCTAATCTGGTAAAAGAAGGTGCTATTTCGATAAAGAAAGCAGTTGCAGAACTGGATGTAATGAAAAAGAATTCGAAAAAAATCAAAGAATATTGCCTCGAATTGAAAGTTACAGAAAACAAAGCTGACGATGTTTATGAAAACTTCTTGATTGATTTGTTTGAAAACAAAAATGATGCAGTTGAGATTATTAAATTGAAGGAGATTATGAGTGAGCTTGAGAAAGCCACAGATGCAGCAGAACATGTTGGAAAAATCATCAAAACGATTATTGTTAAGTACGCATAATAACTTCAAAAAAACAAAATGACGCTATTAATTACTATTATCGTACTGGCTTTAGTTTTTGATTATATCAATGGATTTCATGATGCGGCTAATTCCATTGCTACAATTGTTTCGACAAAAGTGTTGACTCCATTTCAGGCTGTATTGTGGGCAGCTTTCTTTAATTTTGTGGCATTTTTCATTGCTAAATATATTATTGGAGAATTTGGGATTGCAAACACCGTTTCTAAAGCTGTAATTGAACAATACATTACGCTTCCTGTAATTTTCTCAGGAATTGTTGCTGCTATTCTATGGAACTTAGCTACCTGGTGGCTTGGAATTCCATCCTCTTCATCGCATACTTTGATTGGTGGATTTGCCGGAGCAGCTATTATGAGCACCATTATAGCTAACGGTTATACTACAAGTGGTTTTGAGTCTATAAAATCGGATGTAATTATCAAAATCGCTTCATTCATCGTATTGGCACCGCTGATCGGTATGATGGTTTCGTCATTACTGACTATTTTAATTTTATACATTTTCAAAAAAGTAAATCCACACAAGGCTAATCAATGGTTTAAAAGATTACAGTTAGTCTCATCGGGTTTATTCAGTATTGGTCATGGATTAAATGACTCGCAAAAAGTAATGGGAATTATTGCAGCAGCAATGATTGCAGCACATTCTCGCGGTATTGATATGGGAATTACTTCAATCAAAGATTTACCCGACTGGGTAGCATTCTCTTGTTTTGGTGTTATCTCGCTTGGAACAATGTCGGGTGGTTGGAGAATTATCAAAACAATGGGTTCTCGAATTACAAAAGTTACTCCATTAGAAGGAGTTGCAGCAGAAACTGCAGGTGCACTAACACTTTATCTGACTGAAATTTTAAAAATACCAGTGAGTACAACTCACACTATTACCGGTGCAATTATTGGTGTTGGTTCGGTGAAAAGACTTTCGGCAGTGCGCTGGGGTGTTACGCGTAGCTTGCTTACAGCATGGTTGCTTACAATTCCTGTAAGTGCCGCTCTAGCTGCATTAATCTATATTGTATTTGGAACTTTATTATAGAATAATTAAAACGATCTTTAAAAGGGGTTGTCTCAAATTGAGGCAACCCCTTTTTCTTTATACGTATTCTCATTCTTGTCTAAGTTGAAAAAAGATTGATTTACGTACAAAAATACAGTATATGTATCAAAAATTACACATAACTATCTGTGGTAAATAGTATTTTTGTACTGTTACACAGACTAACATAGAAAATTCATTTTTAGATGATTGCCAATTATTATGCTATGTAACAATTCGCACAACTTCCGACATTATGAATAAACTGCTTTAAATAAAAACATTGAGAATATAGTATGAAAATCACATCCCACCCAAAGACCTGTCTTATAGGACTAGGAATTCTTTTATCCTTTTTAGGAACATCAGGAATTGCACAAACAAGTTCGTGGCCAAAAATTACAACAGAGATGCGCCCAGGCGCTAGGTGGTGGTGGCTGGGAAGTGCAGTGGACAAAACCAACCTGACATACAACCTGGAGGAATATGCCAAAACCGGAATTGGAACTGTAGAAATTACGCCTATTTACGGTGTACAAAAAAACGACCGGAACAATATCCCTTTCCTTTCAAACAAATGGATGGGAATGCTCAACCATACCATTGCTGAAACCGGGCGATTGAGCATGCAAACAGATATGAATACCGGAACCGGCTGGCCTTTTGGTGGTCCCGAGGTAACTATCGGAGATGCAGCTTCGAAATTAGTAGTGAAAAAATATATGATTTTAGGTGGACAAACCTTCACTGCGAAAATTACTCCTGATGAAAAAGACCAACAAACAATAGCAAAGTTGCAGCGTTTGATTGCTTTTCAGAATAAAAAAGTTGTAGACCTCACAAAACTAGTCGATAATACCGGAAACATCTCATGGAAAGCACCAAAAGGCAACTGGCAATTAATTGCTGTATTCAATGGAAAAACATTCCAAAAGGTAAAACGAGCTGCTCCTGGTGGTGAGGGATATGTTATGGATCACTTTTCGAAAACAGCAGTAAAGAAGTACTTAAATCGCTTTGAAAATGCTTTTGCAGAAACAAATACAAGTTATCCGCATAACTTTTTCAACGACTCCTACGAAGTGTACGGCGCCGATTGGACAGAAGATATTTTTGAACAATTCTACACACGCCGTGGCTATAAACTGGAAGAGCATCTACCCGTTTTTCTTGACGAAAACCGCACAGAGGAATCTGCACGATTGCTGACGGATTATCGCGAAACCATTTCGGAACTATTATTGGAAAACTTCACCAAACAGTGGACGGACTGGGCACATGTGCATGGAAGCAAAACCAGAAACCAGGCACATGGTTCACCTGGAAACCTCATTGATTTATACGCAACGGTAGATGTGCCCGAATGCGAAGGCTTTGGTTTATCTGATTTTGGTATCAAAGGGTTACGCAAAGATTCGCTGACACGTAAAAATGATTCGGAATTATCTATGCTGAAATATGCTTCGTCAGCAGCACATATTTCGGGGAAACAACTAACGTCTTCAGAAACATTTACATGGTTGACAGAGCATTTTCGCACTTCACTTTCGCAATGCAAACCCGACTTGGATTTAATGTTTGTTGCAGGTGTAAATCATATGAATTTTCACGGGACAACTTATTCACCAAAAGATGCAGCCTGGCCGGGTTGGAAATTCTATGCCTCTATCGATATGTCGCCCACCAATAGTATTTGGAAAGATGCTCCTGCGTTAATGAATTACATTACCCGCTGTCAATCCTTTCTGCAAAGTGGAAAACCTGATAATGATTTTCTAATTTACCTCCCCGTATACGATATTTGGCACGAACAAAGCGGACGATTGTTGCAATTCAGTATCCACGACATGGATAAAAAGATGCCGAAGTTTATCAAGGTAGTGCACTCTATTTACGAAAACGGGTATGATGTTGATTACATTTCCGATCAGTTCATCGTCTCATCAACATGTGATAACGGTGAAATTGTAACCAAGAGTGGTAGCAGATATAAAGCCTTAATAGTACCGGCTGTAAAAAAAATGCCGGCAAACGTATTAAAACACATTGCTGACCTTGCATCGCAGGGTGCTAAAATAGTTTTTATGGAAAACTATCCGGAAGATGTACCCGGACTAGCCAGATTGAAAGAACGCAGAGCTCAGTTTCAGTCGTCAATGAAAGCTTTGTCGATGACAACTGATTTTTCAAAAACAAGCATTCAACCGTTTAAAAACGGAAAAATAATCACCGGTTCTGATTACAAAGAAACACTTCTGGCTGTTGGGATACAACCAGAAGAGTTGATTACTAAATGTGGGCTTCATTCCATTCGCCGTTCCAACGACGAAGGTTACCACTATTTTATTAGTGCCTTGCACAAACAAGATATAAGTGAATGGATTACATTGTCTGTTCCGGCTACTTCGGCTGAGATATTTGATCCAATGACAGGGGCAAGTGGCAAAGCGGATTTACGACAACAAAATGGAAAAGCTCAGGTTTACCTGCAGCTAAAATCGGGAGAATCGTTGATTTTGAAAACATTTACCAAGGAAGACATTCAAATTCAAGGTTGGAAATATTTAAAACAAAATATTCATACTGTAGAATTGACTAGCGCCTGGAAATTATATTTCAGCAAGAGTGAGCCACAGGTAAAAGATACTTTCACACTTAAAACATTGACTTCGTGGACAAACCTTGAAAACGAAACCTTGAAAGTAAATTACGGAACAGGCGTGTACTCAACTACTTTCAATCTGGCAAATATTTCAACTGGTGCTGAATATATTTTGAACTTAGGAGACGTCCGCGAAAGTGCCCATGTATTTGTAAATGGCAACGATGCCGGAATTGTATGGGCAGCTCCGTTCGATTGTCGCATTGGCAAGTATCTGAAAGCCGGAGAAAATAATTTACGCATAGAAGTAACCAATTTACCTGCGAATCGAATTGCCGACTATGACCGTCGCAACATCAACTGGCGCATTTTCAATGAAATAAATATTGTGAACATTAATTATAAAGTATCCAACTATGGTAACTGGCAACTCGTAGAGAGCGGCTTATGTAGCCCGGTAAAAATTACAATTTACGAATAGCTTAAACGCAAAAAATCATTTAAACCATTCAATTCTACCAAATGACGAAATTAAAACATTCACTAATTATCGCTATCCTTGCTCTAACAGGGTTTACAGTGCAGGCCCAAAGTAATTACAAGTACGAATATTTATACAATAATCTGCCTTTCGATATGCCAAAAATTGACGCACCTATTTTCCCAAGCAAAAGTGTTTCGATTTCCGAATTTGGAGCCATTGGCAATGGAACCGATTTATGTACCGAAGCTTTTTCGAAAGCAATAAATACACTTTCAAGCCAGGGCGGTGGCACAGTGATTGTACCTATGGGCGTTTGGTTTACAGGTCCTATTGTTTTTAAAAGCAACATTAACTTACATCTCGAAAAAGGAGCCATTATTTTATTCTCGCCCGATAAAAACTTATATCCTCTGGTTGAGACCATCTTTGAGGGCTTAGCCACTAAACGCTGTCAGTCACCAATCTCAGGTCATAATCTGACAAATGTGGCCATTACCGGCGATGGAGCTATTGATGGAAACGGACATTATTGGCGTGCATTGAAAAAGCAATCTGTGACTGAAAGTTACTGGAAAAAATTTACGGCTAATCGTGGTGTCTTCAAACGCGAAGATTACTGGTTACCATCCGAACAATACCTGAAAGGACAGCAATTAGCAGATATGAATGTTCCGAAAAACATCAAAACCGATGCAGAATGGAATTCAATTCGTGATTTTCTTCGCCCGGTAATGGTGAATTTTATTGAATGCAAAAACCTTTATCTTCAAGGAGTTCTGTTTCAAAACTCTCCGGCATGGAATCTGCATCCGCTCATGTGCGAAAACGTTATTTTAGACGGTGTGACAGTGCGCAACCCGAGCTACGCCGAAAACGGTGACGGTATTGATTTGGAATCGTGTAAAAACTCACTGATTGTGAATTCAACGTTTGATGTAGGTGACGATGGCATTTGTATAAAAAGTGGGAAAGATGAGGAAGGACGTCAACGTGCACGCGTTTGCGAGAATCTTATTGTGGATAATTGTACCGTCTTCAAAGGTCATGGAGGCTTTGTAGTTGGTAGCGAAATGTCTGGCGGTGTACGCAACATGAAAGTCGCAAATTGTAAATTCCTAGGAACAGACGTTGGTTTGCGCTTTAAAAGCAAACGTGGTCGTGGTGGTATGGTGGAAAATATCTTTATCGAGAATATTGGCATGATGGATATAGTGACTGAACCTTTGCTATTCGATTTGTACTACATGAATAAATCGGCTTCGGAAGTACTTCAGGATGTGAATGGTCAACCGACAAAACGAATCTTTCCGAAAGTTGATGAAACAACACCGACATTCAGAAATATCCACATCAAAAACATATCATGTACCAACGCTACCCGCGCCATGTATTTTAATGGGCTGCCGGAAAATCCTATTGAAGGGATTTACGTTGAAAATGCAATGATTAGTGCTAAAACCGGTGGCGAAATAAAAGAAAGCAAACACATTGTTTTGAAAAACGTAGTTATCAAGCAATCCACTGGCCCTGCACTTAAAATTCTAAATTGCACAGACATTGACATTAAAAATGTGCCTGGAGAAATCATTCAGTAATAGCTAATATTTTACAAAAAATAGCTAATAAACAGTCATACAGCCTGCAGTTGATGCAGGTTGTACTTTTTTCTATTCTATTGTACAGCACTCCATTTCTAATCCGTTGTATTTGTTGTTAATTTGCATTATTATTCTTCCTATTAGGGAATAAAAAACAGAACAATCAAAATCAAGAGAAGAAACAAAATTCATGAAACTAAAATTAACCATCCCTTTCGTGGCTTTATTTTTGAGCGTACTAACCGTACAAGCTCAAACCAACATGTCGCCCAGAGAAACAGCAACGAAAATTGCTGAGCGCATCCTTAATTCAACTACCTATTTGTTCGAAAACAAAAAGACAGGCGAGACATATAGTACCGTAAAAGACCTTCCATTATCGAAGGATGTTGTAGTTCAATCAAAATACACTCAATGGCACTACACAAACGGAGTGACGAATATCGCTCTTATGGAATTGGGTGATAAACTGAGTGACAAAAAATATGAGAATTATGTTTTAAAAAACATGAACTTCGTATTTAACGATGGGAACCTGGATTATTTCAAAAAACTATACGACAACGCTTTTGCTGAAGGAGGCTGGAGTGCTGTGCGCAACGTTAGCTGGCACATGATATTCCGTGGAAAACGGTTGGATGACAATGGACCGATGAGCGCCAGCTTAATTGAGCTTCAACAACATCATCCGAACAAAGCTTTTCTCAAATATATCAACGAAACTGCTAATCATCTCAACACTGCCGAACCGCGATTGAAGGATGGAACGATTGCTCGGATCTGGCCACACGAGAATACTATCTGGGCGGATGATGCTTTCATGGCTATCTCTTTTTTGAGTAGAATGGGACAATTTACGGGAGATAATAAATATTTCACCGATGCAGCCAATCAGATACTAAACTATAACAAGTATCTTTGGTGCCCAGAGAAACAAATTTATTACCACTGCTACCACACCGATAATAAAGAACATGGAGTTGCACATTGGAGCCGTGCAAACGGTTGGGTATTTATGGCACAGGCCGATTTACTTTCTCGCATGCCTAAAAATCATCCGCTGCGCAATGCTGTCATTAAAAACTTCCAACAACAAGCCAGTGGAGTTGCTCGTTATCAAGGGAAAAACGGACTTTGGCACCAATTGTTGGACAAAGAAGATTCTTATGAAGAAATTACCGGAACAGCCATGTTTGTTTTTGGTATTGCCCGTGGTGTAAAAGAAGGTTGGTTGCATCCAGACTTTATTTATGTTGCTGAACAAGGATTGAAAGGAATGCTATCTAAAATCACTCCGAACGGAGATGTTACATCTATCTGCGTTGGTACAGGCATTATGCCATCTTTGCAGTATTATTACAATCGCCCTACACAAGAAAATGACCCAATGGGTGAAGGCCCTGTTTTACGTGCTTTGGTTGAAATGATAGACGCTCCGAAATATACCGAGATTAGAGCTGAGGATCAATACGATAAAATAGGCTTGAAAAAATAATAAAACAACTGATTTAGGGAAATTAGAATCTACCTAAATCAGTTGTTATCTAAAGCCACAAATAATTTGTTCAATGAAAAACAATCACTTCGCTTGTCTTATTCTTTTCTTGTTTACCTGCAATACTTTAATGCAAGCAGCTATTGACCGTAAAGCCCTGGTAAACAGAAATAATCCAAACGTCAATGCATTTGATTCATTAGCATCATTGTCTGTTGGGAATGGTGAATTTGCGTTCACCGTTGATGCCACAGGTTTACAAACATTTCCTCAAAAATACAGTAGTGGCGTACCACTTGGCACTCAAAGCCAATGGGGATGGCACAGTTTTGCGAATCCCAATAATTACCTTCACGACGAGACACTGAAAAATTACAATTTCAGAGGAAAAGAAGAACCATATTCTACCCAATTTAACGGAACCGACCGACAAAAAGGAGCTACAGAATGGTTTCGGGTCAACCAGCACCGCCTGCATTTAGGCATCATCGGCTTTGAAATTGATTCAACATATTTGAATAAAATAACCGATATTAAACAAGAACTTCAGCTCTGGAAGGGAGAAATTATAAGTCATTTCAACTTATCAGGGAAACCCGTTCAGGTTGAAACAACTTGCCACCCACAGAAAGATTTAATTGCTGCCAGGATCAATTCAACCGCGCATTTGGGTATGAAATTCCATTTCCCCTACCCTACCGGAGGTCACAGCGACGATGCCTGCGACTGGAACAGCAACGACAAACACAGCACAACACTTGTTAGCCAAACCACAAACTCCGCTTTGCTCGAACGAAAAATTGATGCAACTACCTATTTTGTTCAAATTCAATGGGAAGGCTCTGCCACTTTGACCGAAAAAGAAAAAAACTATTTCGTTCTTCAACCTACATCAGACGATTTTGCTTTCACAGCGATATTCCTGCCAGGCAAACCCGGCGAAATGGTTCAACCAACGGTAGCCGAAACTCAACTGGCATCATACAATTATTGGAATTCGTTTTGGACAAAAGGTGGGGCTGTTGATTTTTCGCAATGTAAAGACAAACGTGCACCCGAGCTTGAACGTCGTGTAGTGCTGTCGCAATATTTATTGGCCATTCAATGTGCAGGCTCGGTGCCTCCGCAAGAAACAGGGTTGACCTACAACTCATGGTATGGTAAGTTCCATCTCGAAATGATTTGGTGGCACGAAGCACAGTTTGCACTTTGGGGACGTTCTGATTTGCTGGAAAGAAGTCTCGGTTGGTACAACAAAGCATTCCCAATTGCGAAAGAAATTGCTAAACGACAAGGGTTTCAGGGAGTTCGTTGGATGAAAATGACTGACCCTACAGGCGTAGAAGCACCATCAAAAGTGGGTTCATTTCTCATTTGGCAACAACCGCATATCATCTATTTAGCCGAACTGGTTTATCGCAGTCATCCCTCACCCGAAGTGCTTGAAAAATACAGCAAACTGGTCGACGAAACAGCTAAATTTATGTTCTCGTTTGCCACCTACGATCAACTGGAAGGACGCTATGTGCTCAAAGGAGCCATTCCAGCTCAGGAAACACTGCGTGCAGCAGAAACAGTAAATCCGCCTTTCGAACTTTCATATTGGCATTTTGCCATGAGTACAGCTCAGAAATGGCGCGAGCGAATGGGCTTGAAACGCAACCTTCAATGGGACGAAATGATTGATAAACTATCACCATTGGCCTATCAGGATAAACTTTATCTGGCCGCCGAAACAGCCACTGACACCTACAAAGATATTCGTTTCACTTCCGACCATATGGCAGTGTTGGGAGCTTACGGAATACTTCCAAAATGTCCGTTGGTACGTACCGATTACATGCAAAACACGCTCAACTGGATTTGGACCAATTGGAACTGGGGAAAAACCTGGGGCTGGGATTACCCGATGACAGCCATGAATGCCGCCCGACTTGGTGATGGCGAAAAAGCAGTTGGTGCCTTGCTTATGGACAAACGAACCAATACATATTTAGTAAACGGACATAACTACCAGGATAGTCGATTGCGCATTTACCTACCGGGTAATGGCGGTTTGCTAACAGCTATATCGATGATGTGTGCCGGTTGGGATGGGAATAAAACCAAAAATCCCGGATTCCCCAAAGATGGCAAATGGAATGTGAAATGGGAAGGTCTTCTGCCCATGCCGTAACTCATCTGTTCCGGCAATAGGTCTGAACAAATATATTTTTCAAAATAACAGAAAGGTTCGGGAAATTCACTGTAAATGTGTATCTTGAACCTTTTTTCAGTTCAATCAATTTGAAGTATAGCATATGCTCAAAAATATATCTTTCTCCATTTTCTTTTGTTTGGAATTATTGGCACCATCAATAGTTGCCCAAACACCAAATTCGGCCACGAAAGTATTTGATCCGGAATTAAATCAATTCATTGCACCCCGCCAGACTAATAATGGTGAGCGAATTTTGCGATACACCCCAGATGGACAAGACTTTGTGATTGTAAATGGAAAGAATAAATTCAATCGGGCACTTTATGGTACTAACACCGGCTTTCGTGTAGAGACCGGCGATGTACCGGAATTCGCACTTTATCTGCCTCGCATGGGTGGAAATCTGAGTTTCAGCATTGGAAACAAACAAAAAACTATTACGCTGAACGATGCCGCTCATATTGAAAGTCGGTATCGTGCCGGCTCACGGATTTACAATATTACTGATTCGTTGTTGGGAAAAGGTCGCATCTGCTTAACTGCACTCGCGATGAGTCAGGCCGAAGGAATTATTATCAAAGTAGAAACTTTTGGTATCACAAACAAAACACTATTATCGTGGAAATTCGGAGGCGCTTCCGATACCCGCTTCAGTCGCGAAGGTGATTTGGGCGTTGACCCAATCGATTGTTTCGAACGTAAACCGGAATATTGCAAAGGAAATATCTACACGCTGAATAAAAACAGTTTCAGTTTGACCTTTGGAGCAAAGCAGGACAAAAAACTAATCGGTACCTTTCCAACGAAAGCAACCTTATCGATTGATCCGAACTTACCGGTTTTATTGGGAAAAATGAATCTAAGTGGAAACACGACTTTCTATTTATCAATAAAAATTCCTGAAAATTCGGAGACGGTAAGCTATAGTTCATTGCCATCAATCTTTGGGAAATCGGAAGCCGATCGCGCTGCACTGGCTTCTCGTATCAAAATTGATACACCCGATCCATATTTAAATACGCTAGGCGCCACATTGGCAGTAGCAGCCGATGGCATTTGGAGCGGTGAAACCTGGCTTCATGGTGCTGTGGGGTGGCGCATGCCTTTAAGCGGGTGGCGTGCTGCTTACACCGGCGATGTGCTCGGTTGGCACGACCGCGCCCGAAAACATTTTGATGCATATGCCAGTTCTCAGGTCACTGCTGTTCCACCAACCCGCCCGCATCCCACACAAGACACGGCATTGAATTTGGCACGTGCTGAAAAAATTTGGGGAACGCAAATGTACAGCAACGGTTACATTTGTCGTAATCCACATGAAAACAATAAAATGCATCATTACGATATGAACCTGTGCTATATCGACGAACTACTTTGGCATCTCAACTGGACAGGTGATTTGGAATATGCAAAAAAAATATGGCCGGCACTGACAAGTAGCTTAGCCTGGGAAAAACGCAATTACGATCCGGACAATGATGGACTTTACGATGCTTACTGCTGTATCTGGGCCAGCGATGCACTTTATTACAACAGTGGTGCTGTTACGCATTCATCGGCGTATAACTATCGTGCCAATAAAATGGCTGCCGAAATTGCAATCAAAATAGGACAGGATCCGAAACCTTACGCCAAAGAGGCTGAAAAAATCCTGAAAGCGCTTAACGCCCGCCTCTGGATATCCGGAAAAGGTCATTGGGCCGAATATCAGGACTTCATGGGAGAGAAAAAAGTGCACGAGAGTGCTGCAGTATGGACCATTTATCATGCTATCGATTCAGATATACAAGATGCATTTCAAGGCTATCAGGCAACACGTTACGTTGACACCGAAATTCCTCATATCCCTATTGTGGCCAAAGGGTTAAAAGACGAAGGCTATGTAACTATCTCAACCAGTAATTGGCTACCCTACTCATGGTCCATCAACAACGTTGTATTTGCAGAAGTGGCACACACCGCTCTTTCATACTGGCAAGTGGGTCGTAACGAAGAAGGTTTCAAGTTACTGAAAAGTTCTATTCTCGACGGCATGTATCTCGGGGCAAGTCCCGGAAATGTAGGACAGATAAGTTATTATGATGCAGCTCGTGGTGAGAGTTACCGCGATTTCGGCGATCCGATTGGCACGACGTCGAGGGCAGTAGTCGAAGGTCTTTTCGGCATCATTCCTGATGCCTTGAACGGACAGCTGATACTTCGTCCGGGCTTCCCCCAGTCGTGGGATCACGCATCTATCACCACGCCCGATATCGAATTCAACTTCAACCGTTCGGGGAAAACCGACACCTATATCGTTCAGCCGCATTTTGAAAAACCGTTGACCATCAAACTTCAAATCAAAGCATGTTCCGACAGTATAACTTCCCTTACGTTGAACGGAAAAGCCATTGAATGGAAATTAGCAGAAGCGGCAAATGGCTGGCCGCTTATTGAAATTACTGCTTCCAATTCCGGAAAAATAGAGATAATATGGGGCGGGGGAAAATTGGCAAATCAATATTCTGAAATTATCTCAAGACAAAATGCGCAGTTTGAGTTTCGTTCCAACGCTAAAATAACCAACTTAGTGGATCCTCAAAAAGTGCTTGACAAAGCGATATTGAAAATAAATACTATCAGCGGAACTATTGTTGGTGCCACTGGACATCGCACCATCTTTGCAGAACTAACTCAGGGACAAATGAAGTGGTGGCAGCCTATCAATATTGAGATTGAACAAAAAATGATAAAAAAGATGGCGGCATTCTCCAATGTAAATGGTGCTAACTGTGAACAGGTAAAAATGGATCAACTTTTCAATGATTCGGTAACAAATATATTCAAAAACAAATATCTTTCACCGCGTTCGCCCTACACCACCTTGCAAATCCCTACACAAGGCATTGGCGAGTGGTGTCATCCAACTACTACAGCAACAATTGACGATGCAGGCATTAGAAATAAGGCACAAAACAATGTTCTGCAAACAAAACTTGGCGTGCCTTTTCGCACTCCATCTACTGGTAAAAACATAGTATTCACATCGCATTGGGATAATTTTCCAAGAGTAATCAATATCCCATTGAGCGGTTCCGCTTCGCACGCCTACCTGCTTATGGCCGGCACTACCAATCACATGCAAACTCATTTTGTTAACGGGATGATAAACGTGGAATATACCGATGGTTCGAGTGACACACTAGAATTAATAAATCCTGAAAATTGGTGCCCTATCGAACAGGATTATTTTGAAAATGGACTGGCTTTCAGGCTAAATGCCCCTCGGCCCTACCGACTTCATCTAAAAACCGGTTTAGTGAGCAACGATTTGGAGAAAGATCTCAAGATTGACGGAGTTTATGGCAGGAAAATTGATGGTGGTGCTGCATTATTATTGGATATGCCATTAAACAACACTAAAATACTGCGTAAGATTTCGGTAGAAACAGTGGCAAATGATGTAATTATTGGCCTAATGTCTGTAACTTTGCAGCGCTAAAAATCAGACGATCAAAGGCAGTTTGTAGATTTGCAACATTTCGTGAAGTAGCACTGAGCAATAATACAAAATTTTAAACGTTTATCTTGGGAGATGGACAACCATTTTCAGAACCCTAACTGCATTATTCCTGAACTAAATTTATGTTGGTGAAGATTTTAAAAAAATACTTGTTGGTTACTTTCTTTATTTTCAAAATTGGCTCTACCGCTTTTGCGCAAGGTAATTTACCCTACATAGATGATAGAGCCCTCCATTTTGGATTCTCGCTGGGAATGAACGCAATGGATTTTGGCATTGCACCAAGTAATCTGGATATCAATGGCAAAATTTATCAAGCAGATGTTTCAAAATTAAATCCGGGCTTTACAGTAGGAATTATCAGTGACTTACGACTTAGCCGATATTTCAGTTTACGCTTCACTCCCACACTTCATTTTGGCGACAGACAAATAAACTACACGTATGCAGGTAGCACAACTACCGATTCAATATTCGTTTCTTCAATTCCGGTTTGCGTACCATTACACATAAAATACAGTGCGCAGCGAAAAGGGAATTACAGACCCTATTTACTTTGGGGAGGTGGTGCTTATTTCGATTTGGGGCGAAACAAGGAAAATCCGACACTGCTAAAACCGCTGGGATTTTACACCGAATTTGGTATAGGATGTGATTTATATTTCTCTTTTTTCAAAATGGCACCCGAACTCAAATTCGCCATTGGACTCAATGACATGTTAACTCCTCTCGATCAACGGGATGCCGGATTTTTGAATGATAATGACAAAAAATACACATTAGCACTTTCAAAACTCACAGCAAAAATGATTACTCTCTCATTCAATTTTGAATAATAATGCCTGCAAAATATTCGACAAAAAATAAGACAATCAACTAGTTGATTGTCTTATTTTTTGTCGAATAAACTCAATATCAAATGCTTTCAATTTCTTTAATCACACCTTGAATTGCCAATTGCCAATCGATAAACATTTTACGATAGTATGCTTTTACTAACTTTGGATTGTCTTTTCCGTCAGGGCGGTTTGCGCGCAAAATATATTCGCGACTGAGTGCCATAACGACAACAGATACTGCATCAACCTTTTCAGCATCAATATCTTTAGTCATTAAACAACGAAAATAAATATCTGAAATTAATTCTGATGAAATAAACTGAATTGTTTTCTTTAGCTTTCTTCTACTTGCCATAGTCGGTATTTTAATGGATTTGTTGTACAAATATAAGTCTTTAAAACGATACTCACATCAATATCACACAATAAAAATCAATTCAGTTTCAGACGGCTTATGGTCAAGTTTGAATTATTTAAAGTAAATTTGCAGTAATTATTTTCTGATTTCGGGTCACGACGCTTAACTCAGCCGACTTTTATATGATTTGTCTTAAAAATCAATATCCAAACCTATTTACAATCATATTCTCCACTTTGCTCATTGTCGGACTTTATTCGTGCAACGATGAACTTATCTCGTCAGACCCAAAATACAGGTTGGAATTCTCGACAGATACGCTGACTTTCGATACCGTTTTTACAACTTTAGGTAGTGCCACTTCCAAAATAGTACTGTACAATCGGAACAAAGTGGGCTTAAATATTAGTTCAATTAAAATAAAGAATGGAAGCACTTCTTTTTTTAAAATAAACGTTGACGGCAGTAAATCAGCCACAAACGAATTTGAAAACATAGAAATCAGGCCGAATGACAGTTTGTACATTTTTGTTGCTGTAACTATCGATCCAAACAATGCAAATTCACCCATTTTTATCGAAGACTCGCTGAATTTCATAACCAATGGAGTAAAGAAAAGCATCAAGCTAAATGCTTATGGGCAGGATATGGAGTTGTTTCGTAATAAGTTAATCAAAAACGACACCACACTGACCGCCTACAAACCTTATCTCATTTATGGTAATTTGACGGTTGACTCAGCTAAAACACTGACATTAAATCCCGGTTGCAGAATATTCTTCCACAATAATGCAAATTTAATCGTACATGGAAATCTAAAAGCCGAAGGAACTGCCGATAAACCAATTACTTTGCGGGGCGACAGGCTTGACGATATACAGTTTTCAACGCCGGTACCCTATAACAACGTGGCCGGACAGTGGGGTGGCGTTTATTTACTTTGGGAGCATGGAAACCACACGCTGAACCATGTAAATATGAACAGTGGGTACGTTGGTATAAATTTTGTGAATACTAAAAACAGTATCCCACAACTACGCATTTCTGAGTGTAAAATTCATAATTTTCTTCTATACGGATTAATGATACAAAATGGAAACGTTACAGTGACAAATACAGAGGTATCAAACAGTAGCAGTTATTGTGTATTTCTAAATGGTGGAAATCACAGCTTCACGCATTGCACCATTGCCAACTATTTCGACAACAGCAATGTACAGCCTATTCAACGCGATAACAATCCGGCGCTAATGATAATGAATTTAAAACTTACTGTACCTATGGAGAATACATTTAAGAATTGTATTATTTCGGGCTCAGCAGAAAACGAATTCAGTTTTGCCTCCCAAACAATGGATCAGTACAAGGGAACATTTGATCACTGCTATATTCGTGCGTCAACTGCTTCTAGTTTGAGCTTGTTTTCAAATATACGATGGTACGATAAAAACGATATTCTATTTAAAAGTATAAGTTACGATTACGAGAAAAAAACATATTTCAATTTTACTCCCGACTCGCTTTCACCTGCACGTGGATTGGCAGATAAAGCTGTTGCAGCACAGTTTCCCATCGACTTAAATGGTAAAAGCCGGTTAACCGACGGCGCACCTGATGCCGGGGCATATGAATGGATACCTACAAAATAAGTTGTATATGAAAAAAACATACTTGGTATTTATAGGATTAATTTTGCATTGCGCATTGTCTGCTCAAAATAATGAGAAGCAAAGCTTTAAAATCATGTGTTATAATGTCGAGAACTTTTTCGATTGTGTAGACGACTCGCTCACCGATGATAGTGAGTTTTTACCAACCGGCATGCGTGGTTGGAATACCACAAAATACCAGAAAAAACAAGCCAATATCGGAAAAGTAATCACTGCTATAGGTGGTTGGGAAGCGCCAGCCCTGGTAGGATTGTGCGAAATTGAAAGCAAAAAATGTTTGTATGACTTGACGCACTATTCGGGATTAAAGAATTTGCGTTATAAATTTCTGCATCACGAATCGCCGGATGCTCGTGGAGTTGATGTAGCATTGCTTTACCAGCCGGGAATGTTCAAACCATTTCATGACGAGGCGATTAGAATAAACTTCCCCACCGCACCAACGACTAAAACCCGCGATATTTTGTTTGCGTCAGGAGTAATTCCAACGGGTGATACGTTGCATGTTTTTGTCTGTCACTTTCCGTCACGGTTGGGTGGCGAATTGGAATCGGACGATAAACGGCTATTTGTGGCGTCAGTTGTGAGAGCAAAGGTGGATAGCCTATTTGCTTCAAATCAATGCGCAAACATTGTAATAATGGGTGATTTCAACGATTATCCAATCAATAAAAGTATGACTGAAGTACTGAAAGCTAAACCGCTTACAAATAATAATTCAGCAAAAGAACTGTATAATTTGGTCTATAGAATGCACGCAGAAGGGAAAGGCTCGAACAAACACAACGGCGAATGGGGCGCACTGGATCAAATGATTGTTTCGGGTAACCTGCTGAACAATGGCACGAGATTCTTCACACGCCAAAATGACGTGCATTTTTTTGATGCAGATTTTGTACTTGAAGCTGACAAAGCGTTTCTGGGCAAACAGCCTTTCAGAACATACGTAGGCATGAAATACCAGGATGGTTTTTCGGACCATTTACCTGTATATGCCGATTTTTGGTATTGATGAATAAATTATAACACTGCAATTTAACAGAGCGCTAATGAATGACCGACGGGCGTGTACCGCTTTCTATCTTTGCCAATAAACAACTCACAACACAATGACTGACATTCAACTATTTATTCCTTGTTATATCGATCAATTGTACCCAGAAACCGGATTCAACACAATTAAAGTTCTTGAAAAAGCCGGTTGCAAAGTGCATTATAATACGGAACAAACCTGCTGTGGACAACCTGCTTTCAACAGTGGATACTGGGAAGAATCAGCTAGTCTGGCCGAAAAATTTCTACTTGATTTTAATCCAAACATGCCCATCGTATCCCCATCGGGATCATGTTCGAGCTTTGTGATTCATCATTATCAAAAAGTATTGGCTGGAAAACCAGCACTTTTGGCGCAGCACGAGCAAATTAAAAGTTCTGTTTTCGAGTTATCCGATTTTTTGGTCAACATACTGAAAGTTGAGAAATTAGGAGCCAAATTTCCACACAAGGTTACATTTCATGATTCATGTTCTGCGTTGCGCGAATATGGCATTAAAGACGAACCGCGGCGCCTTTTATCACATGTATCAGGCTTAGAACTTATAGAAATGGAAGAATGCGACACTTGCTGTGGTTTCGGAGGGACATTTGCTGTGAAAAACAATTCTATTTCTGTGGCAATGGCCGAAAAGAAAGTGCAAAATGCCCTGGCTACGGGCGTTGAGTTCATTGTAAGTACCGAGGCATCGTGCCTAATGAATATAAACGGATATATAGCCAAAAACAAATTGCCCATTAAAGGCGTACATCTGGCTGACATACTTGCCTGTGGCTATTGATATAAAAAACAAAAAGCTCTCCCACTCAAGGGAAAGCTTTGTAAATTGAGAAGAAAACAACTATTATTTTTTAGATTCTTCTACTGACACTTTTCTGAACTCTTTCAAAAGTTTCTCCAAATCCAGAGAACTTTTGCGGGCGCGAGTTCCGGCTGCTTTATTGCTTTTCTCAATTTGTAAATCTGCATCTGTTGTAAACGCTTCAAACTCAGCTTTAATTTTGCTTACTAATTCTTCCATATTAAAATATTATTTAGTTTTTAGTAGGCTGCTAAATGCAACCAATTATTAGCTGCAAATATAATCATTCAAAGATAATTTCAATAATTATTGGAACTTAAGTTATTGACAAATTTGATTTATTTTTTCATTTGAATTTCATCAAAGGGTCAACCTCCTCATTACAAACAAATTGCGTCATTGACGAAACTATTGAAAAACAACCAACAAACTATACATGTGTTACGAAAAGCGGGGTGTCAGAGTGAAGCACCATTTTGTAAGCCAAGCCGGGATGAAACAGACGCACAAAGATATTCCGTCTCCTGGTATTGAAAGCCAATACATTAATTTTTTGTTGTGCCAGATAGTCATCCAATAAATTTAATGTATCGGTAGATCCCAGCAAAGCATAATGTGTGATTAAGTTTGGATAATGATTTGCAAAGTAATCTTTTATGCCGGCCAGCATGATTTCACTCCAGGGTTCATTTTTCTCAGATGCATGAACAAAGTAAATCTCTAGTTTATCCGACGTGAATAATGAAATGGCACGATCAATAGCAATCAAATCTTTTTGATCAAAATTAGTTAGGAAAGCTACACGTTTAATATCATCTGGCGATTCCATGGTCATTTGGATAGGCACTGCGAAAACCGGTGATGAGCATGATTCCATCACTTCGGCAGTGACACTGCCGATAAGTTCATTATTGATTTTCTTTCCGTGAGTACCCATAACCACCAGTGCCGGATTGTGCTTTTTACAATATTCCAAAATCTGATCTTCAGGCACACCTTCTTTTAACTCGAAACTAAAGGGTACGTCTGGCAATTCTCCTTTATCAATTCTGGCATGAATGAGGTTAGTCATATTATCGACATCAGCGTTGGCTGAACTGATAATTCTGCGCAACAACTCACTATCACTTATGCTATAGGTACTTAAATCGTGGTTGGATGAAATGGTGAATGCCGGACTAAAATAAGCGTGTAGAAAAACAACTTCAGCGCCTAAAACATCAGCAAAATGAAATGCAAAATCGATCGCTTTCGGCACCTGATCAGTAAAATCGATGGGAATAAGAATCTGTTGCGCCTTCACTTTAGGGGTTTCTTCTTCCCAGGCACTTTCCATTTCTTCCACAATTTTTAAAGCGCGTGGTAAATCACTCTCCTTAATTCTAACACGAACTCCAACAGCCATTTCCGGGTGTTCGAGGTTCAAATTATGAATTACGGTTTCAATGCCACTTTCTTCCAAAACAGTCTTTATCATCTGCGCACGTTGGTAAGTGCGGATAGCGAGTGTAACTAATTTGTCTTCCATAATACACTATATTTAATTGATTTACATATGCTTAAAGTTGCGACCCAAATGGATAAAATTCTATACAATCAGCTTTGTAAAGATAGCTAATTTAATGTATTAGTAGTTTCTTTTTTTACATTATTTCCACTAAAACAAAAAAAATACTCTATATTTGTGTTTGAAATCAAACTCTTATAATCATATGAATCCAAAATTAAAAAAGGCTCTCGGAATTGGAACACTTATCGTTACAGTTGTGTTCGGTTGTTGGATATATTTCAACTATTATTTTGTGTTTGGAGAAGGTGTAAAAGCAGGCGAACTCAACTACTTAGTTCATAAAGGCTATATTTTCAAAACCTACGAAGGTAAAATGATTCAGACTGGATTTAGGGCACAAACTGCCGGTGCAATTCAATCGTACGAATTTGTTTTTTCGGTAGACAACAAAGTGATAGCAGACTCGCTGATGAGATGCAGTGGAAAAGTGCTTGAACTTCATTACAAAGAATATTTGGGCGTACTTCCTTGGCGCGGTGTTAATAAGTTTGTGGTAGATGGCATTGTTTCGGTAAAAACAAAGTAGGAGTTCCAGGTGCAAGTATTTGTGAAATGGACATAAAACTGCAGCGCAAAAAGTTTCTGTTTAAGTGTTCGTACGGACTGCTGTCATCCATCATTCCTTAAATATTACTTTCATTTCAAAGAAAAATTCATTACTTTTGCACTAAAGAATTAATTTTCACAAGGTTTACAATTTATTCAAACATAAATTTCATTGGAAACAGACCTATTAAATTCCGCTTTTGGAGGAGTAAGCACTTATCCTATTACTATATCGGCTATTATTTCACTCATTTGCAGCATGTTATTATTAGCCTGTTCGGCGGTAATTTCAGCTTCTGAAGTCGCTTTTTTCTCACTCGACCCACAAACGTTGAATGAACTGGAAGAGTCCGAAAACAAAGCGGAACGGAACATCCTTCGCTTACTCAAAAGCCCGCAAAGACTATTAGCAACCATGCTTATTGGGAACAATTTTGTCAATGTAGGCGCCATCCTTTTGTTGACAAATTTCACATCTTCAGTATTCAATTTCGAAAGTGCACCGTTTCTTGGATTTATATTCGAAGCTATAGGCATTACCTTTTTACTATTGCTATTTGGCGAAATAACGCCTAAGGTGTACGCCACTCAGTTTGCAAAAAAAACAGCATTGAATACGGTTTCGTTCCTATCTGCCATGGAAAGCATGTTTGGCCCCTTCGTTACATTGTTGGTTAACTCCACCTCCATCGTCAATAACCGATTGGCAAAGCACAACAAATCGAACATCTCGATGGATGAACTATCGCATGCATTGGAGCTTACTTCGAATATCAAAGACGAAGACACTGAAATTCTGGAAGGCATTATCAAGTTCGGGAATATTCAGGTGGTAGACATTATGACCTCGCGTGTGGATATGGTAGACGTGGATATAAAAATGAATTACAAACAGTTACTGGATGTAATCATTCAATCGGGGTACTCTCGTATTCCGGTATATGCCAACACGCGTGATAATATCAAAGGCCTTATTTACAGTAAAGATTTGTTACCCCATTTGGATAAACCTACAAATTTTAGATGGCAAACCTTAGTACGCCCGGCTTACTATGTGCCTGAAACAAAGAAAATTGATGATTTACTCAGTGAGTTTCAGGAAAACAAAATTCACCTGGCTTTTGTGGTAGACGAATACGGAGGAACTTCAGGACTGATTACATTGGAAGATATTCTGGAAGAAATTGTTGGGGATATCAGCGATGAATATGATGACGAAGAAGTTCTTTTCACGAAGATAGATAATCACACTTTTGTTTTTGAAGCAAAAATTCAATTGAACGATTTTTTCAAAATTGCTGAAATAGAAGAAAGTGATTTTATAAAAGTAACCGAAGAGGTAGAAACACTTGCGGGCTTGATTTTGGAATTAAAAGGCGACATTCCGGCTAAGAATGAACGTATTGATTACGGAAGGTATGTTTTCGAAATTGTGGCAGCCGATAATCGCCGCATAAAAAAGGTGAAATTATATATCAAAGATGATTTCACCAAAGAAAACGCTTAAAGCTGATTTTCCGTTTACATTATTCTTCACAACCCTATTTTTACTTCAGTAATTTTCTATAAAATGTCTATTCGCTTCTTCAAAATACTCGTCATTCTATTTACAGTAATGCTCACAGGATCGTGTGGGAAAACCTATTATCCGCGTCCTTACGGTTATTTCAGAGTAGATCTACCAAAACACAGCTACAGAACTATCGACACTCTGAACCTACCCTATCGATTTGATTTGCCGGCAAATGCAAAACTGGTGACGCACAATGCAAACAACGAAAAATTCTGGGTGGATATTTATTACCCTCATTTAAATGCAAACATTTATTGTAGCTACAAAGCTGTCAATGGAAATTTGTTCGATCTGCTCGAAGACACCCGAAAAATTGTGTATCGCCACAGTGTACGTGCCGACGGTATTGGCGAAAGAGTTTTCAGTCATCCGGAGAAAAATGTACATGGTATTTTGTACGACCTAAAGGGAAATACAGCTTCTTCAGTTCAGTTTGTTCTGACCGACAGTACCAAACATTTTTTCCGCGGGGCACTTTACTTCAACAATGTACCTAACAAAGATTCCATTGCACCTATGGCGGAATACATCCGCGAAGACGTGATAAGAATAATGGAAAGTTTAGAGTGGAAAAAATAATTGTTCAAAAAAAGACTCAACATGCCATTACCAACTACTAAAAACATAGTTACAATAGACGATGCTAAGTTATTAGTATGGGAGATAACCCAAAGTATTGATGAATTGGTGTCCGGTTTTGAAAACTTCACCCTATTTGCAGTGGACTTTGAGAAAATAAATTCGAATAAACGAAAACTTGAATTTCTTGGAACGAGGTGGCTACTGAAAATTTTGCTCGGAAAAGAAACCAATGTCCAATATACTGCTGATGGCAAGCCTTATTTAAATAACGGAAGTTACCACATAAGCCTTTCGCACAGTGGCAAATGGATGGCAGTAATGATTCATCCCACAAAGCATGTTGGCATTGACATTGAATGTCCGACCGATAAAATACAAAAGGTGTACAAGCGCTTTTTAAGCGAGACAGAACAAGCAGAACTTTCGGACGGGAAAGACATAAAACAACTTCAAATTGCCTGGTCGGCAAAGGAAGCATTGTACAAAATCATTGGGAAGGAAGCAGTTGACTTTGCAAATCAATTACGACTATTGCCTTTCGAAGTTCAAAAAGAGGGCCGAATTACAGCACAGCATATTACAACAAATACAGTCTACCAACTTACATATACTCAAACTGCAGCCTATACTTTGGTGGTTTGCATTGCCTAAAAACGATTAAAATGAGAAGTACTTACAGAAAAATACTCCTGAAAAGAGAGGCTAATCGAAAAATGATAGCTGTATTGTTGGACCCGGATAAGTGTTCAGGAGGAGTGTTGGCTGCCACTATCTCCGTATTAAAAACCAGTGTTCCCGATTTTATTTTTGTAGGTGGAAGTCACACCTTGACATCTTCCGATTTATTTATCGATCTGCTTCGTGAGGAAACAAAAACAACTATCGTACAGTTTCCGGGCAATGCTTCTCAGTTTTCGACCAAGGCTGATGCAATATTGTATTTATCCTTACTTTCGGGCAGAAATGCCGAATTTATGATTGGTCAGCACATCACATCTTCGGTGGCCATTAAGAAATCCGGCATCGAAGCTATTCCAACGGCTTACATACTTATCGACGGAGGAAAACCAAGTTCTGTAGAATACATCAGCAATACACGTCCGATTCCAAACGATAAGAAAGACATCGTCCTTTCTACAGCAGTTGCAGGCGAATTGTTGGGTATGAGATTAGTGTACCTGGAAGCCGGTAGCGGTGCTAACACAGCCGTTCCGGTAGAAGTAATTGAACATGTGAGCATGGGATTATCGCTTCCGCTAATAGTGGGTGGAGGAATAAAAACAACCGAGCAAATGACGGCTGCATTCGATGCGGGAGCCGATTTGGTAGTTGTCGGCAATCTGTTCGAAACCGAAATGAATAAGATAGCTGAATTTGTTGAATGCGCTCACGCTTACAACGAACACTAATAGGAGTATTATCGCAGTTTATTGCGTTCAAAATGCGGGCCTGCAACGCGCATAAAAAACATGAGTGAAAAAGCCACAGCTAACGCTCCAACTAAATAAGCCAGTGGTAAACCTCCTCTTGCATCGGCCAACCGACCACCCAACACCAATCCAATTCCAACGCCAATATCCCAGCTGGTCATATAAGTAGAACTTGCTGTAGCCCGGCGATTATTGGGAGCCAGATTGACAAACAAAGTATTGTAAGCCGGAAAGATCAATCCGTATCCAACGCCTAAAACCAAAGCGATTACATAAAACAGTCCCACCACCATGCTTGAGTTATAATGTTCTATCTTGTTTAAAGCTGCTAAAGCGAAAAAGCCCAGCAAGCAAAAGAATGTGCCGTATGAAACCACCTTCACCAACTGCCCCCTGTCTACCATCTTACCACCAATCAAGCGCGAAAAGATAAGCCCGACTGACATCAGCGAAAAGAAAATGCCCACTCCACTGCGAATACCCAACTCTTTGCCATAAATAGCGATGTAAGTCACTACCATTCCGTAGGGAATACCCATCAGCAACAAACTCCAACCGGCATTAAAGCCTTTGAGTAAGAAGAAACGGTCGAACGCTATTGGCTGTTTGACCGTTCGGTCGGACATATTTTTAGATTTTATGGTAATAGCAACCAAAAAACCAAGTAATCCACTACCAATGGCGGTGTAAAAAATCACATCGAAACTATAATAATCGCGCATCAACAAGCTGGTCATGGGACCGATGGCCATAGCCAGATTATTAGCCACCCCAAAATAGCCTAAGCCCTCACCTCTTCGCGAAGCAGGCATAATGTCCACTATTAAACTATTGCCGGCAGTGGTCACAAAGCCAAAAGTAAAGCCATGCAGAATACGAAAAAACAAAAACACACCTATCAGATTGGCCAGTGGGTAACCCACAAAAGTAAGGGCAAACAACAGGTAGGCAACCAAATAGATAGGCTTCCGATAGACCATATCGAGCACAAAACCTGCAAATGGACGAATAAGCAATGCTGCTACCGTATAACTGGAGAGTATCACTCCCACCATCGATTTTGAAGTATGAAACTGCTCAATCAGATAAAGGGGAAAAATGGGGACCAATAAATAGAAAGCAAAAAAGAGCAAGAAATTGCCTATACACGCACTTATAAAACTTTGCGTCCATAGTTTATCTTTGGAGAGAATGAGAGTTGATTCCATAAAAAGAGAGTAAGTTCCTCAAAAATAGCGTCGTATTAGTACGAACGAACATCCGAAACCTACAACCTTCGATCGTACTTATACGATCATTCAATCGGAGAGATCAAGATATTAAATTTCACCAGAACAAAGACGTGATTCTTATTTCTTTATATCCGTAGTTGTGATAGGTGTTTTAGAAATCCGATCGAAGAACGGACTCTTCGATGAACAACTAATCGGAATACCGTAGATATTATTGCAGCCAGGAAGCATATCCAGCTCCAATGCGACTCTTCCTACCGAAAACATTACCCGACTATCCACACGATGATCGGCAGCTACAGAACAAGCCGAACCAATGGCAATGCCCACATCTACCGTGTTTAGCGAACAGGGAATATCAGGGAATTCATTTTTAGCAGCACAGGTATCGAAGCCACAATATCCGCAATTCAAACTGTGCGTTTTTTGTTTTGTCCCAATTAGCACAATAGCATCAGCAAAAAGTATATTTTCTGCGTCGCGGGTTATAAATTTCAATCCTGTTTTTCGGCTATATTCAAGCATTGCTTCCGAGAGTTGCGCAATCGTCTCGTCGGCAACTAACGCCACTTCGATAATATCAAAACCCTTTCCTTTTGGTGCTGTACGGGCAGCCGTCATCATTTCATCAGCTACTTGCAGCAAGCGTTCGCGACGTGTTTCTCTTTCGTTGATTAGCATAATTGTAAAATAACCCCAGCCCTTAAGGGGAACAAGAGATGTTAGTATAGTTATTTATATCTTTTAGTTAGCGGTAGCGTTCAGCGGCTTCATGCCGCTTGTCGCGTTAATGGTTCATAATTTCAATTTATAAACAGACCAGCGACTCAAAACCGCTTGGCGCGTTATTAAAATCTATCTTTTGATAGAAAACCCGACAAGCGGCATGAAGCCGCTGTACAGTTGTTTTCAAATAAAATCCTCATCCATTTTATCTTGAATCATAAAATAAGTGAGTTCATATATTTGAGATTGGGCTATCTGAAATATATCCAGCCCTAATTTCTTATTGATTAATGTTCCATTTCTTCTTCCTATATAGTCGGGGAATGACGAAAATTCCCAATCTTCTAATCGTTCAACTAATTTAGCAAGCTTCGGATTTTGATGAACATACATAAAACAGTTTAGAGCATAATCATCTTTTGCATCATTCAATATTTTAGCTTTTGTTTTATGTGCAAAAAGATTTCCTCTCCTTCCTATTTGCCTATTTAAAGCTTGAGTATATGAACTTAGAACTGTACCTAATGATTGAGACAGAAGTTGCATATCTTCTCGTTTCTTTTTCTCTGAATACTTCACACCTTCCTCATTTACAGTTAGAATAAGATGGAAGTGATTTGGCATTAAGCAATAAGACAATACGTCGGCATAAGGCAAAAGATGATCTCTAATCTTCCTTAAAAAGAAAAGATAGTTATCTCTATTATAGAAAAGTATTTCATTACTTCTATTATAAACGTGATATGTACAATCCTCTTTGAAGTTCATATACTTCTTATTAGCGTAGCGACCAGCGGCTTTGTGTAACCAGCGTTCAGCGGCTTCATGCCGCTTGACGCGTTAATGGTTTCGCAATTTATATATTAAACCAGACAAACTTCATTTACATTGCATAAAACCGACAAGCGGCCTTAAGCCGCTGTGCGGTTAGCTTAGAGCCGCTGTACGGTTACAGGCAATTCCAACAATCCATTCGAAGCAATAATTTCCTTTCCAAACAAATAGTCATTACCTCCTTTATAATCGGTCACCACTCCACCAGCTTCTTTTACGATAAATGCTCCGGCAGCCACATCCCAGGGTTTGAGATCGTACTCCCAGAAAGCATCGAATCGTCCACAAGCCACATAAGCCAGATCGGTTGCAGCGGAACCCAATCGGCGCACTCCACGGGCATTGGTCATAGTCCACTTCAGCACTTCCATATAATCGTCCAATTTACTGAAATCATTATAAGGAAAACCGGTTGCCAACAATGCATCGTGAATATCGCCACGATCTGAAACACGAATCGGCCGACCGTTCAGATAAGCACCACCATCTTTCCATGCATAAAAACACTCATCGCGCCCCACCTCGTACACCACACCCATCACCAATTCGTCACCATCCAACAAGCCAATACTGACCGCATAAATCGGAACGCCCTGAATATAGTTCGTCGTTCCGTCCAAAGGATCAATCACCCAGTTAAAGCGCTCACCATGTTTATCACTGGTGCCTTCTTCGGCAATAAAACCCGATTCTGGTAAAACAATCTGCAAAGCTGAAATAATCCGTTTCTCCGATTCCTTGTCAACATAGCTCACCAAATCGTGTAAGCCCTTCGTTTCAATTCTCGAAACATCAAAACAAGTACGCTCTTCTGCCATAAATTTTCCGGTAGAACGGGCTACGTCACACACAAATTGACAAAGTTCTTTGTAGCTAGGTGTCATAATTTTATCTTTTTAGGAATAAATGCAAAGTTAGAGTATTAAGGTTTAACTGGCAAGAAATAGACAAACAATTCCGACATGAAATAAATCATGCTATATAAAATAAAAAGACAAATTCATAAATTTGAATTTGCCTCTTATTGATTCTAAAACAGGTTGTATTTACAGAATCAACTCATTATTATGTTTTGTAGAGACGCTGCAAATACAACGCCTCTACAGTCTTCTCTCTAATTTTAACTTTATTTAAAGTAATTACACTACCACTTTTAGCACTGGTGCTGTAAAGTCTGTAGTGCCTTCAGGGGTAATGGCTGCAACACGGAAATAATATTTATTTGCCACCGTTAACCCTTCAAGTAAATAAGTAGAAGCGGTACTATTTCCACCGACCACCCATTCTATACCATCTAAAGAATATTGCCAAATATAAGCACCTGCTCGATCGACAGCTTTTGCAATTAATTTTACACTACCCGAATGAGGTCCATTTTCTACCGCCAAAGTCGGTTTTTGAGCAACTACCGGTTGCTTTGACACTTGGAAACCACTACTTAAAATTTTCACTTCATCGCCAACAGCAATGCGATCAACATAAGTAGCTAATGCTCGAAAGATATCATCGGCAGCTAACTCATCAGCATGCATAGCTGCCACAGCCGTGTGACTACCATCGCGCGATGCCAAAAAAGAAGATTCCAACTTATCTACAGCCCCTGAAGCAGACTCTAACGATGCATCAGGATTCTCGAATGAACTATTGCCCGTTAGCTTAATAATCACATTGCGGTAAAATGCGATTTTTTCTACCACAGATAATTGAATAAATGATAAAAGAACTTTTAGTTTTTTCATACTTGAATTTTTTAAAGGATAAAATATTTATTTAATTTTTAGAGAGAACAAGTAAACAAACAGTTAGAACTAAGCTCTAAACTCGCAAAAGTTCAACTACAATAAGAGAAACTACAATTAGGTCTACCGAAGTTCCTATAGATTCTGGGGAAGCTCCTATAGGCATTGTAAGAACTTTGATAGAGTCCTTCCAAGCTCCTATAGTATCTGTAAGACCTTTGATAGATCGAAAAGGAATTCGAATAGAGCCTATCTGAACTCCAATATAATTCCCCAAACATCTGACCGATTCTACAGAAGCTACTATAGGTTTTATCTGAATTAGGATAGTACCTAAAGCATTTCATACTCATCTGGCAATAGCTTCAATAAGCTCCGTCAAATGGACTTTAGCATTAAAAGGATATCGATTAGACAAAAAAACACCTTTGAGAAAAATAAATATTTTTCTCAAAGGTGTTTTTGATATATGGCAATAATTTAAACCCATTCGTAATCGAAAAATTGTAAAACAAACAGTTAGGTTTCGGCTATCTAAATAATACAAACGTTATTTTTAACGACAGCAAATATATAATATATATTTTACTTAACAAAATATTTGGCTAAATATTTTACGGTTTTAATTAAATATCTTATTTCAATGAAATATATTTATTAGTTACAGACTGAAAAACGATATAGAAAAAGGACAAAACTGAATGTCACATCAGATTTGTCCTTAAATATTATTCAGAAAAAAAAAAATTGAGACCATAGCACCCTCTAATTCCAACTAAATATAGATTAATTTTGAACACTATATGTCATACCATACGGTGCTGATTGAAGATTCATATTTACATCAAAATAATCAGTATGAATGATTTTATTTTGTTTATCATACTTATATCGTACTACCGCTGCGCTAAACGGAATATTTCCCTTCAGATTCCCATCTAATCCATAATGACTTTCCTCTATTACATTTCCATTTATATCGTATGTAAATGAACAGCTAGAGTAATTATAAAATTTGTCAAGTTTTAAAGCTCCGTTTCTATCATAATAAGTTTCTTCAAATATCCGTCCTAAATTATCATTTTCATATTTTACTATTGCATATCCATGTTTTGAATTTTCAGTCAATTGATTATTTGCATTATAATATTCGACCTCATTACTATAGCCTTGGTCATCATATTTAAAGCGCATTATTGCTGACCCGTAAAAACAACTATCATTTAGTTGTTTATTTTTTGAAAAATGAGATTTCTCTACGATATTCCGATTCTTATCATATTTAAATCTAACTATTGCCATGTTAAGCTTCAAATGATTTTTCAATTTCCCTTGAATATCATAATAACTCTTTTCAACCGGTAAACCAATATTATTCCATTTATAACATACAATAGCAGCACCGACTTCATAGTTATCCTTTAACGCTCCATTTGCACCATAGTATCGTTCCTCTATTTTATAATTATTAGCATCGTACTTAAATCTTTCTATTGCAATACCATTATTAAAACATTCTTTCAATTTCTCATCCGTTCCATAATATGAATTCTCAACTAAATTTCCATTCAAATCGTATTTAGTTTTCATTATTGCAACACCCCAACCTTTAAGCTGTTTTAATTGATTATCAGCTCCAAAACAGATTACCTCAATTATATGCCCATACTCATCATATTTATATCTTCTTAATGCGACTCCAGTTTCACCCTCCAGCAATTTTTCATTATTATCTAAATATAATTGTTCAATTCGATTATCTCTATTATCATATTTTTCTCTTAAAATTGCATAGGTACCCTTGTTCAACAATAAATCATTACTATCAAAATGCTTTTCTTCAAAAATATTTCCTCGATTATCAAATTGACAAATAATATGAGCAATTCCGTACTCATCTGCTATTAATTTGTTATTCTCATTTAGATACTTTGTTTCGATAATATTATTTGTTCCATCATACTTCCGAGCAATCTCATAGAAGCCATAATAGTTATTAACTCTTTGTCCGCTCTCATTAATAAACAATGTACTTACAGCCTGCCCATCTTTATTCAGTACCCACTTATATTGAACTACTCCATATTTGTCTTCTGCCAAAGCATCTTTTCTGTCATAATTATACATTGATACTATGTTATTATTCTCATCTAATTTAAATCGCTGCGAGAAACAACCAGCTTTATTGAACATCGGTTTACCATTTTCATTCGTATACTTTCTAGTTACAAATTCATCTGAATAAACAAAAGTAATTTTAGAAACTCCTAAATATTCATCAACCGACTGTTTGCCATTTTCGAGATACACTATTTCACTAACTTTCCCCGACTTGTCATAAGTGAAATGATAACAAGCAACTTTTGGGGAAATTGAATCAGCTATTGGCTGTTTTCCTATAATTTCAAATTGCCCATTTAAATTTACAGACCGATAATAGTTAGACTTATCCTTGGAACATCCAACAACAAGAATAACAATTAGAATTTGTATGAATAATAACGATGCTTTTTTGTTCATAATGTTTCCTCTAAGTAAAAATCTCAATTAAATACGAAATATATTTTCACACCAATTGCATTAAATTTAGTCATTAATCTTCTATAATGTCATAATCTAAGATTCTAATAACTAATTTTTCTTTCAAATTAAGTTGCAAATATCCAAGTTGCAAATCAATCCGTTTCGCAAATTTAGGAAGGACTAATTCATTATTGGAATACCAATTACGAGATTTTTTATGCCATTCAGATTTACCATTTACCATATTGCCCTGATAATAGTGGTCAACTTTTACAAAAGTATCTTCGCGTGTATCAACAGGAATACCAAATGCATCGTAAATTATAATAAGAACTTTGACATTAGCTATCGGAAGGGATAATTTATTATATATCGAAAATGAACTTAAAGAATTATTGAAATCTTTTAGAAAACGAACATCTCTAATAATCACTCCACTTTGAATACTTGAATATGATGAGACTTTTACATTATCTTTGATGATATTAAATGGGATTAATGCTCCAATATTTTTCTTCAATTTAATAAGACATTCAGCAGGAATACAAAAATTTAAATTCTGTCCATCTCTCATTCCACCTACTGAGATGCCTATCAACTCTGAATTACTATTTACAACTGGACCACCACTACTCCCCGGCGATATTGGAGCAGATATTTGAATTAATTTTCGACCATCAAAATCTCTAATACCACTAATCATACCATCCGAGAAAGTTCCTATCAAACCTGATGGATTTCCAACAACGTATACCTTTTCTCCAACCTCTTGTACACGGTTTGAAATACTTAATATTCCAGATTCCAAGGAAGGACATTTTAGAATTATCAAATCATTCACCCTATCAATTGCAACATATCCAGTCGACTTAATTTCCCTGAGAGAATTATCAGTTTTGATATAAACAGATTTTGCACCTTCAACTACATGCACATTAGTAACTACAAGCCCATTCTCCATTATAAATCCAGATCCCAAGCTAAGCGTTTGTGAATTGGCATCTTTTGTAGTTATTAAGACTGTTGAACTCAAAATATTTTGAGCAATCGTTTTTGTATCTTGAGGATAAACAACCCCAACACATATTAGTAGAGCTAAAATTAGAATGTTCTTTTTCATAAAATTCTTATTTGATTATTACAGTTTTAAAGGCACACATTTAAGAAACAAAGATAATTAAAAATCTCACAAAATAAGATTAACTCAAAGAATCATTAAAAAAAGGCAAATCCGAATGTTACTTCTGATTTGCCTTTTTTTATTATCGTGAAACTTTTATCATTTCTTCAACGCTTCAATTCCTTCTTTCAACGAAGCAATTTTACTTTCGGCATCGGCTTTTTTCTTGCGTTCTGCTTCTACAATTTCGGGTTTGGCATTGGCTACAAAATTCTCGTTACTTAGTTTTTTAGTAACTATTGCAAGGAATCCAATTTCATATTCTAACTCCCTATTTAATCTTTCTAATTCAATCGCACCAATATTAATACCTAGATTCAGCGAGTATTTATTATTATTAACAAGGAAGTTCACATCAGATATATTCAAATCATTTAGATCGGCTAAAAAAGTATTTGTTAGTTTTCCAATCAAGACGATAGCATTTTTTATTGTATTATCAGCTTCAATGAAAAGAGCTATTTCTTCTTTTTTATAGTTGATATCATACTTCTGATATGTTTCTCTTATTCTTTTCACAACCTCTTTTGCTTCTTCAACATTTAAGATTATCTTTTCGTCAACTTCGGTAGCTTTTGGCTGCATTTCCACCATGATACTCTCACCCTCTTTACGGTCTTCCAATGCTTGCCAAAGTTCTTCGGTGATAAATGGCATAAAAGGATGCAACACTTTCAACAACGAGTCGAAGAAACCAAGCGTAGCTTCATACGTTGTGCGGTCGATGGGTTGTTGGTAGGCCGGTTTCGCCATTTCCAAATACCACGACGAAAACTCATCCCAGAACAGTTTGTAAACTGCCATCAAAGCTTCCGACAAACGGTATTTGTCAAACAAATCATCAATTTCGAGTAGTGTTTTGCCCAGTTGAGCTTCGAACCATTTCACGGCCATACGAGCCGATTCCGGTTGTTCTATATCGGCCACTTCCCATCCTTTTACCAAACGGAAAGCATTCCAGATTTTATTATTGAAGTTACGACCTTGTTCGCAAAGGCTGTCATCGTACGGCAAATCATTTCCCGCAGGAGCAGTAAGCAACATACCCAAACGCACTGCATCAGCACCAAAATCTGCAATTAAATCAAGTGGATCGGGCGAATTACCAAGTGTTTTCGACATTTTACGACCTAATTTATCGCGCACAATACCGGTTAGATAAACCCTTTTGAAGGGCATTTCACCTTTATATTCATATCCGGCAATAATCATACGTGCTACCCAGAAGAACAATATATCTGGACCTGTTACCAAATCATTCGTTGGATAATAGTAGTTTATTTCTTCATTCTCAGGATGGTTGATACCATCGAAAACCGAGATAGGCCATAACCACGATGAAAACCAAGTATCCAGACAATCTTCATCCTGACGCACTTTGTTTTGAATTGCAAACTCAATTTCATCTTCAGAAAACCCCTTAGTTCTATATATATCCTTGATTTTTGATTTTGCTAATTGTTCGTTTTCTTCTACAACATATTCACGTGTCAATGTAAAAGGGTCAACATTAGCTCCAATATGACTTGGATAGTACCAAACAGGAATTTGATGTCCCCACCAAAGTTGACGGGAAATACACCAGTCCTTCACATTTTCCATCCAGTGACGGTAAGTGCTCTTAAATTTTGGAGGATAAAGTTTGATATCATCATTCATTACCGCATCCAGAGCCGGTTTGGCCAACTCTTCCATTTTCACAAACCATTGCGCTGAAAGTTTTGGTTCGATAACAGCGTCGGTACGTTCAGAGAACCCAACTTTATTGGTGTATGGCTCCGTTTTCTCGAGCAATCCTGCAGCTTCCAGGTCTTTTTCAATTTGCTTACGAACATCAAAACGATCCATACCGGCATATTGAGCACCATTCTCGTTCAATGTTCCATTATCATTGAAAATATCAATTGTCTCAAGACTGTACCTTTCACCCAGCATGTAATCGTTTACATCGTGCGCCGGAGTAACTTTCAAACAACCTGTTCCGAATTCAATATCCACATAATCATCTTCGATGATTCGAATAGCTCTGTTTACTAAAGGAACAATGACGGACTTCCCTTTCAGCCAGTCATATCTTTTATCATTAGGATTTATACATACTGCGACATCACCCAATATTGTTTCTGGTCGGGTGGTTGCTACTACAATATATCTATCTTCTGAATCAAACAACACTTTATAACGTAGATAGAATAACTTACCTTGTTGTTCTTTGAAAATCACTTCTTCGTCCGACAAAGCCGTCAACGCTTTCGGATCCCAGTTGACCATACGTACTCCACGGTATATCTTGCCTTTGTTATGCAAGTCGCAGAATACTTTGATGACACTTTTCGAACGGGCTTCGTCCATGGTAAATGCCGTACGATCCCAGTCGCACGAAGCACCAAGTTTCTTCAATTGTTCAAGAATAATTCCGCCGTGTTTGTGTGTCCACTCCCAGGCATGTTCCAAAAACTCGTCGCGTGTAAGGTCTGTTTTTTGAATACCTTCGGCAGCCAGCTTTCCAACTACCTTCGCTTCAGTAGCAATAGATGCGTGATCGGTTCCGGGAACCCAACAAGCATTCTTCCCCAACATACGTGCACGACGAACCAAAATATCCTGAATGGTATTGTTCAACATATGCCCCATGTGCAATACACCGGTTACATTTGGTGGTGGAATGACGATGGTGTAAGGCTCACGACCATCGGGTTTTGAGCTAAAAAAACCATTGTCTAACCAATATTGATACCATTTCGATTCGATGTCTGTGGGATTGTACTTACTAGCGAGTTCCATAAATATATTAATTCATAATTTATAATTCATAATGCGTAATTACAAATGCATAAATGATTCAGATTAAACTGCATGTAAATCAGAAAAATAGGAATTATCATGTTTTGAAAAAACGGAATGCAAAGATAAGAAAAAAAGACCTTTGACGAAAATAAAATCTTTGAAAACAAATTTCGTTCAAAATACAGATGACACGCAACAAAAATATTGATTACTTTTGTGGAAACATAAAAAAAACAAAAACATGAAACGAATCATAAATTCAGCCAATGCGCCTGCAGCCATTGGTCCATACAGTCAGGCTGTTGAGGCTAACGGAACCTTGTATATTTCCGGTCAGTTGCCGATAAACCCGGCTGTTGGAAAAATTGAAGCAACCGATATTACTGCACAAACAGAGCAGGTCTTCGCCAACATCAACGCTATCTTAACGGAAGCTGGATACACATTTGCCGACGTGGTAAAATCGACCGTATTTTTATCGGACATTGCCGATTTCGGAGGAATGAATGAAGTGTATAAAAAATATTACCAAACAGAATGTCCCGCCCGTTCGGCTTTTGCGGTAAAAGCATTGCCACTTAATGGACTGGTAGAAATTGAGACAATAGCTGCAAAATAATGTGATGATGAGTTGATGTGGTAATGTGATAATATGTTGATGTGATAATGTGTTGATGTGATGATGCATCGATTTACAAATAAGCACTTTTAATTTTCATATCAACACATTATCACATCAACATATCATCGCATCCCCCGCAATAATTCACCTATCTCCATTCGTTTTTTTCCGGCTATTTGAACAGATTTCAGGTTTATATACCCATCGGATAATGCCACCTTGGCGTATTTCTTTCCGTCGGTAACTACTGCTCCAACAGCCAATTCATGATCACAGATTTCTTTTTCTGTTTCAAAAACTTTCAATGTCGTTTTATCCGCTTGATGGGGGAACTGTAACTCCACCCAAGCCGTCGGATGCGGTGACATGCCACGCACAAAATTATAAACACGCTCCACACTCCACGATACATCCACCTGACAGGTCTCTTTGAAAATCTTTGGGGCAGCCTTCAATTCCAGACCCGGCTGAATAAATTGTGCCTGATCTACCGCATCTATTTTGCCTTCAATAAGCATATCCACCGTTTTTTTTACCAGTTTCGCTCCCATTTCCATCAATTTGTCGTGCACAATGCCGACATTATCTGTTTCAGCAATAGCTATTTTCTCCTGATGAATAATTTTACCGGTATCAATTTCATGCGTCAGGAAAAATGTCGTTGCTCCGGTTTCTTTATCACCGTTGATAATGGCCCAATTGATAGGTGCAGCACCCCGATACTGAGGCAATAAGGACGCATGAAGATTAAATGTTCCAAACTTTGGCATATTCCATACTACTTCCGGCAACATTCTGAATGCCACTACAATCTGTAGGTCGGCTTGCAAGCTTCGTAATTCTTCGAGGAAAGCTTCATCTTTCAACTTTTCGGGTTGTAATAAACGTAAGTTTTGCTCCAGCGCATATTGCTTTACCGGCGAAAACTGAACCTTATGTCCACGGCCGGCAGGTTTATCGGGCATCGTAATCACACCCACCACTTCGTATTTATTTTCTACCAATATTCTCAGGCTCTCCACCGCAAAATCCGGCGTGCCCATAAAAACTATTCTCATCCTAAAAAAGTTATTTACTTCGTTTTATTTACCTTAGGTGTTATTTGCTTCGCGAAATAGTCATGTAAATAGCTATTAATAACGTCCGAAGGACAAATATCTATCAATAACGCCGGAGGCAAATATCAAATCACCACATTATCACATCAATTAATTTCTCTTATCCACTCCCCACATCAACTTATTTTTCAAGGTATCAAAGAAAGTATGATTCAATTGTTTGATAATTTTTATGGTATAATCCGCCTTGGTAATTTTTAATTTAGTGGTTAATTCCAACACTTTTGATCGTCCATCCAATGCCACTAAATAGCATTGACTGCGACTATGCACTTCCAGTTCAAAAGTCCAGGTATCAGGCACTATTAAAGGCCGTACGTTTAAACTATGCGAAGCAATTGGCGACAGGATAAAATTCTCTGCCTCCGGTACCACCAGCGGGCCACCCACACTCATCGAATAAGCCGTTGAGCCGGTAGGCGTTGCCACTAACAAACCATCAGCATGATACGTATGAACCATCTCTCCATTAACGCTGGCAGTAATGCTCAACATAGAAGAACTATCTTGCTTTAGTACTGACACCTCGTTCAACGCATACGGATAATCAAACATTGTTCCATCCGAAGTCTCAACGTAGAGCAATGTTCTCTCCTGAATACTATATTTTTTGTCCAGAATTGCATCCAGAGCCGGTATGATTTCATCAGTCGACACATCAGCCAAAAAGCCTAATCTACCGGTATTTATTCCTAAGATTGGAATTTGTTTTCGCCCAATTCGAGCTGCAGTATTCAAAAACGTTCCGTCTCCACCAATACTTAACGCTAAATCAGCTTCAAAATCATCATTCAGAATAACTTCTGTACCCTCCATGCAACATTTACCATGTTCTGAGACAAATCCATGCAATTCTTTGTCGAGCAGAAGCGTAACATCTTTGACTTTGAAGTACTCAAACAAGAGTTCAACATGCGAAAGCAAGACACTACGATAGATATTTCCAAAAACAGCTATTCTCATTTTATTAACAATTAATTAACGTATATAAAACACAGGGTTAATAAGCAATTTGCAGTTCTATAAATAATTAAAATAATTGAAAGATAAATAACCACAAACATCCTTCAATTTTTTTAGCTATTTTTGTACCAGATTAGAATACCGCTTTGTATTGTAATACAAAGGAACTAAATGAAAACGAATCTGGCAAATTTTCAGCTGCCGGGAGTTCGTAACTACGCATTCATCTTAAAAGGAAATAACCTATTAACTTACTAATAACTGTCCTTATCGACAAAACAAAAAGATTATTACAATGACTAAATTAAGCGTCAACATTAATAAAATTGCCACTATCCGTAACGCCAGGGGTGGAAATGTTCCTAATATTTGTCAGGTAGCCATTGACTGCGAACGTTTTGGAGCCGAAGGAATCACGGTTCACCCCCGCCCCGACGAACGCCATATCCGCTTTGCGGATGTTTGGGATTTAAAAGCAATTCTGAAAACAGAATTTAATATTGAAGGATATCCAACTCCCGATTTTATCAAACTGGTAAAATCTGTAAAACCACATCAGGTAACCCTAGTTCCCGATCCACCTGAAGCATTGACATCCAACGCAGGCTGGGACACTGTGACTCATCTGGATTTCTTGAAAGAGGTTGTTTCTGATTTTCAAAGTGTTGGAATTCGCGTTTCGATTTTTGTTGATACCAACTTGGTAAATATAGAATATGCAGCCAAAACCGGCACCGACCGCGTTGAACTATACACCGAACCATACGCATCCAATTATCCGAAAGATAGAGAAGCAGCCGTGGCACCATTTGTAGAAGCAGCCAAACTGGCTAAAAAACTAGGGTTGGGATTAAATGCAGGACATGACTTAAGCCTTGAGAACCTCAATTTTCTCCATTTACGCATTCCTGCCATCGATGAAGTTTCAATTGGACATGCATTAATCGCCGATGCTTTGTATTTCGGACTCGAAGACACAATAAAACGCTATAAAAAACAGTTAGAATAGTGTTATATTAAAACAAGGTACGAAATTTGTTATTTTTGATTTATACGAAGTCAATTAAAAAGAACTGAAAATGACGGATGCAATCAATGAATCAGCTACCAATCAATTAAGTTATAAAAGTGTGAGCAAATCAAACATGTACGGCTTAATAGGCACTATCTTGTCCTGTATCATATTATTTATGATCATGTGGTTTTATGTGATGCCTTATACCACGATTACCGAACCCGTAGTAGAGGAAGGAATAATGGTTAGCTTTGGCGACAATGAAAATGCCGGTGGAATGGGCTCATCTGCCGAGCCATTAGCTGCACCCGAAGAGGAAGTAATTGCTCCGGTAGCTCAACAGAAACCAACATCTACAAAACCTGTTGCGACAGCTAAAGAGGACTTAATCACGTCGAATGATAATGCAAATGCCATTTCGGTTAAGATTCAAAAAGAAAAAGACAAGAAAAAGAAAGAACTGGATTTAAAACTGAAACAAGAAGTTGATCAGCAAAAAATAGCTTCCGAAAATCGTATTGCACAGCAAAAACGAAAAGAACAAGATGCCATTAACAGAGCAGGTGCTACTGTAAATGGGTTGTTTAGCAATGGTTCTAAAACAAGTGGTTCTGGTAACGGCAGTGGTAGCGGCAATGGTACAGGAACCGGTAGTGGAAACGGCTCTGAAGCCGGTATTCAGGGAAATCCGGCCGGCCATGGAAATTCCGGTGGAAATGTTTGGTCACTCAACGGACGAACACTCACAGGAAAACTCGCTTCACCCGATTACAACAGAGATGTAGAGGGAAGAGTAACTGTCAATATCAGAGTGGATGAAAACGGAAATGTGACCAGTGCTGAAATTGGGTCACCCACCACCATATCCGATGCCGACACAAGAAATGCGGCTAAAAATGCAGCTAGAAACACCCACTTTACCGGAGGTAGATCCACAGCAGCAGGAAGCATTACTTATAATTTCAAATTAAAATAAACATCATGCAAGTCTACTTGTTTTTGGCTGATGGTTTTGAGGAAATCGAAGCCATCGCACCTATCGACATACTCCGTCGTGCCAACATCAATATACAAACCGTCTCCATTTCGGCCACCAAAGAAGTAACCGGCGCACACGGAATTATAATTCATGCCGATTTATTATTTACTGAAACTGATTTAAGCCATAACGATATGCTTATTTTGCCAGGAGGAATGCCCGGAACAAAAAAATTGGATGCACATCAAGCATTAAAAGCACTACTCGCTGAGCAATACGAAAAAGGAGGGAAAATTGCTGCCATCTGTGCAGCACCATCTATTTTGGGCAAAATGGGATTACTCGTGGGGAAAGAGGCTATTTGCTACCCGGGATTCGAGGAAGCATTAAGCGGAGCTGCCATCTCCAAAAGTTTAGTGGTAAAATCTGGAAACATAATCACTGCAAAAGGTGCAGGCGTGGCGGTCGAATTTGCGCTTAAGATTGTAGAAGAGCTGAAAGGAAAATCGGAGTCCAAAAAAATAGTGTCAGCCATTTGTCTGTCTGCGAAATAAAAAACTTCCGTACAAACTTACAAGCATAAAAAAAAAGGAACATGCTACCATATTCCTTTTTTTACCTGAGTCAATGCTCTTTTGATCTTAGTTGATCGCTGATGACAATTCAGCACCTGCCTTAAATTTAGCAACTTTTTTTGCTGCAATAGTGATAGCTTGTTTTGTAGCTGGGTTGATACCCGGACGAGCAGCACGTTCAGTAACAGAGAAAGTACCGAAACCTACTAGACTAACTTTGTCACCTGCAACTAGTGCATCAGACACACCTTTTACAACAGCTTCTAAGGCTTTTTTTGCATCCACTTTAGTAAGACCTGCTTCTTCAGCAATGGCATTAATTAATTCTGCTTTGTTCATAAGATTTTGATTTTTTTTATTAGAAACAATAAAACTGTATTTTGATATTGCAAATGTAGTAGTTTGCGCATAATATACAAGCGTTTAATTAAAAAAAAATCTGATTATTTTGCATCTTTTCGAAAAATATGTTAGAAAACATAATTTTGGTGCAATTTTCATTACTTTTGCATTTCAAAACAGAGCTTTTAGGCTTATTTATCGGTGATTTTCAGCATTTATTTCTGCTAGAGGACAGTATCACCGATTGATAAGAACAGCTACAAAATCACATTGATTAACAAAAACTCAATTAAACACTTAAATGAATAATTTTCGATCTAACTTTTTGGATTCAATTCCTCCCATTGTAAAGAATTTAATAATTATAAATGTCATTATGTGGCTTGCCACAGAAGTATCTCCAAACATTTTCGGACGCTTGGGCATCGATGGAAATTTATCTGATTATTTGGGATTACACTATTGGGCATCAACAAAATTTAATATCACTCAATTTATAACCTACATGTTTATGCACGGTGGGTTTACCCATATGTTTTTCAACATGTTTAGTTTGTACATGTTTGGTGGATTATTGGAACAACTTTGGGGACCAAAACGATTCCTGTTTTACTACTTAGTTGCTGGAGTTGGAGCAGGAATAGTGCAAGAGTTATTTTGGACAGTCGAATTTCAACCGGTCATTGCAGCAATAAATCAAGGTTTGTCAAGTAACTCTGGGGAAGCATTACTTCCCATCTCCAACTTTTTGAATAATTATTTCGACATTTCGAATTGGAGTGCTCTGGTAACCCCGCAAATGTTGCAGTTGAAAGAAGCACTTTTAAACGCACCAATAACTGTGGGTGCTTCAGGTTCTGTCTTTGGACTTTTATTAGCTTTCGGGTGGTTATTCCCCGATTTAAAACTCATGCTCCTCTTTTTCCCCGTTCCTATCAAGGCTAAATATTTTGTATTTATGTACGGAATTGCAGAACTTTTTCTGGGGGTTGCTCGTTTTTCAGGCGACAACATTGCTCACTTTGCCCATTTGGGTGGAATGCTTTTTGGAGCCATTTTAATAATGTATTGGAAAAAGAAAAGACTTTTGTAATTTGTTTCAATAATTTTAGCTGAGTTCTTTTCAATTGCACACTGATATATGAATATAATAGATAGTATCAAACATACTTTCAAACAAGGGAATGCATTAAGTAGATTAATAATAATCAACTTAGCCGTATTTATACTGCTTAAGTTGGTTATCATTTTTCTTACCTTATTCAACAATTCGAGCGAATACATCCTTTCTTTTTTAGCCGCACCGGCTTATGTTCCATTACTATTAAATAGAGCCTGGACACCAATAACGTACATGTTTTTGCACGAGGGATTTATGCATATTTTATTTAATATGTTGAATCTGTTTTGGTTTGGAAAATTATTCACAATGTACTTCTCAGAGAAGCAGTTGGTCGGGTTGTATCTGCTTGGAGGTTTATTTGGAGCAGCATTTTATATCGTTGCTTTCAACTTATTTCCATATTACGCACCACTCCTTCATCAAAGTCTTTTGCTGGGGGCATCTGCATCAATTATGGCAATCATTGTTGCCACAGCTGTTCGTACACCCAACATGGAAATGCAACTTCTTTTTCTGGGCAGTATCAAGCTTAAATACATAGCAACAGTCATTGTTTTAATGAGTTTCTTCGGCTTAACTTCCGACAATGGAGGTGGTCAGTTAGCACATCTTGGAGGCGCTTTGGCAGGTTATTTATTTGTTGTATCTTTGCAACAAGGTGTAGATTTAACCAAGGGACTGAACTGGTTATTGGATGCTGTGTATGATTTGTTTCGACCTCGTAAACTCAAGATAAAACCGAACAAAACTCGTAAAACGGGACCAATGAGCGATGCTGAATACAACGCAAACAAGGCTCGTAAAATGGCTCAAATTGATCACATTCTCGACAAAATTAAAACTTCGGGATATGAGAGTCTGAACGCCGAAGAGAAAAAACAATTATTCGACCAAGGGAAGAAAAACTAGTTTTCAATTCATAATTACGAACTGAAGATTATGAATTAAAATTACAAGGAATGTTTGGCAAAGCAATATTAAAATGGGGAATGATAGCTGCAAATCTGGTGGCCGGATCCATAATGCTTCTTACTTTGCTTGGAACTGTTTTAAGCCCCGACAAGTTTATTTTTCTTGCGTATCTTCCTCTCGGATTTCCAATTACATTAGCTGCTAATGTTACATTTGTCGTTTTTTGGCTATTAGCCCGTAAATGGTACTTTTTAATTTCGTTGAGTATATTGATTTTTTCAGCCACTGAAATAAACGAAACATTCCCATTTCATTTTAGTAAACCTGAAATCGAGCTAAGCAGCAACCACTTCAAGCTATTGACCTACAATACCAAAGTAAGTGGCGATCTCAAAAAACATACTCGACGACGACCAAACAAAGTGATGCAGTACATTTTAGATAGCAATGCCGATATTGTTTGTCTGCAAGAATTTGTAGTCAGCAAAAACAACGAATACATAACAGAAAAGGACATGTTACGTATTTTTAAAAAATACAAATACAAGCATATTGATTATAAAGAAGATATGCCATCCAGAAAATCGGGTATTGCTACTTTTTCTGTTTTTCCTATTGTCAACAAAAAACGGATTAATTACACATCCGGGGCAAATATCTCAATTTTTTCAGATATAAAAATAAATAACGAAACCATTCGATTAGTAAACAATCATCTGGAATCTAATCGGTTGACTGAAGACGACAAAGCAATGCCATTGAAGTTGAAAGACAATTTTGATGCTGATAATTTATCTGGTGTAACCCGACAGCTTTCACGGAAGTTAGGCACCGCCTATAAATTAAGAGCAAGACAAGCCGACATCGTCGCGAAAGTAGTGCAGCAATCGCCTTATAAAGTAATTGTTTGTGGCGATTTCAACGACGTACCTGTTTCTTATGCATACACAACCGTAAAAGGGAAATTGAAAGATGCATTTTCGGAAACCGGCAGGGGGCTTGGGTGGACATTTAACGAAAAACACTACGGGTTTCGGATTGATTATGTTCTTTATGACTCCACTGCATTTTTTCCTCAAAAATACTTATCGGAAAAAGTAAAATATTCAGATCATTTTCCCGTAATTTGCAACATCAACATAAAGGACCCAATTGAATAGTTAAACAACATAAAATAGAATACACATATAAATTAAACAATTATGAACGTACCAGCAAATTTAAAGTACACGAAAGAACACGAGTGGATTCGCATTGAAGGCGATGTAGCATATGTAGGCATTACCGATTATGCACAGAGTGAATTAGGAGAAATTGTCTTTGTAGAAGTTGAAACAGTTGGCGAGACATTGAAAGAAGGCGAAGTATTTGGAACTGTAGAGGCAGTTAAAACTGTTTCTGATTTATATTTGCCAATTGATGGCGAAATTTTAGAATTCAACGAAAGCCTTATGGATGCACCCGAATTGGTAAACGATGATCCATACAATGATGGTTGGATGGTGAAAGTTGCGGTATCAGATGCAACTCAAGTTAACAACCTACTTTCGGCTGCTGAATACGAGGCACTTATCGGATAAGATTTTTCTGCTCAGAAACTCAGATGCTTCAATTTTGAGTCTCTGAGCAGAATTGCACTTTTACATTATCATATAATAAGACTCATAATTATTCAAAGTGACATTTGTCAACACAGGTGTTACTTAGCTGACTATAATTATTTTTTTCATCAAATCCTTTGAACATCAGTTCAACCAACACATTATGAAACCAAAAGTAAGTATTATAATGGGCAGTACATCCGACTTGCCCATCATGGAAAAGGCTGCTGCATTACTCAACGAATTTGAAATTCCATTTGAAATAAATGCGCTATCAGCACATCGCACACCACGCGAAGTTGAAGTTTTTGCTTCTAATGCCAGAACGAATGGCATCCAGGTAATTATTGCCGCTGCTGGCATGGCCGCTCACCTACCCGGTGTTATTGCCTCAATGACCACAATTCCGGTTATCGGAGTGCCTATAAACGCATCGCTCGATGGAATGGATGCTCTGCTGGCTATTGTTCAAATGCCTCCGGGAATCCCTGTAGCAACCGTAGGAATCAATGCTTCATTAAACGCTGCAATTCTGGCCGTACAGATGATGGCCGTTGGCGATGAAAAACTTCAATTAAAATTAATTCAATACAAAGAGGATTTGAAAAAGAAAATTGTTGAAGCTAACGAGCAATTATCGAAAGTAAATTACGCGTTCAAGACAAATTGATTTATAAATTACGTCTAAAAAGAAGATACCGAAAAATTCACACCATTATGAAAAAAGCACTCATTTTATTACTTGTTGTTGCTGGACTCGTTTCATGCAATAACAATAAGCGATTTACCGTAAGTGGTTCCATCAAGGATGCCGAAGGCGATACACTTTATATTGAGCACACCGGATTGCTAAAAACAACTGTACTTGACTCTGTAAAATTGGGTTCAACCGGCAATTTTAGTTTTAAATCGGCGCGACCTGAATATCCCGATTATTACAGATTAAGACTTAAAGATAAAATCATTGCTTTTGCCATAGATTCGTGCGAAGATATTACAGTCGATTCTAAGCTAACCAACTTCGCAACTGAATACCAGCTAACTGGATCTAAACCATCCTTAGATATACAGAAGCTAAGAAAATCCGTAATGAGTATCCAAAGTAAGGCAAATGAGCTCACATCTGATCTCAGTTCGGAAGTTATAAATGCTAAAATTGCTGTAATTGAAAAAGACATTGAAGCGCACAAAGAAATGGCGCGTAAGCTAATTCTACAAAACCCGCGTTCTACGGCTGCATACTTTGCATTGTACCAAAAAGTGAATAATACCTATTTATTTTCACCGTATATCAAATCCGACAAACCATATTGTGGCGCAGTTGCAACTTCATTTAATGAATACATGCCGGAATATGAACGAACAAAAAATCTCTATAGCCTTGTTTTAGATGCAATTCGCACAGAAAGACAAGCTAAAGACAAAGAATCGTGGGATAAGGTTTTAGAAGAAAAAGGTATCGGTTATATCAATATCTCATTACCGGACAAAAACAAAAAAACGCAAAATCTTTCTGACCTAGTAGGAAAAATGATTCTGATTGATTTTTCGGCATACGAAAATGAACAAAGCGTGGACTATACCTTTGCATTACGTGAGTTATACAACAAGTACCACAGCCGTGGATTTGAAATATATCAGGTATCGTTAGACAGAAACAAAATGCTTTGGGAAAAATCTGTTGCCAACATACCATGGATTTGTGTTCGCGATGAAAACGGACCAAATGCAATTTGTGCTTCGAGCTATAATGTATCATCTATTCCTACAACCTTCTTGATGAATAAAAAAGGTTCAATAATTGGACGTAGTCTTAATTTCGAAGAATTGAACCGTGAAATTTCAAATGGTTTGTAAGCCAATAATTTTATAGCGAGAAAATTCGTCTACATATATTACAAACAAAAAAAAATATGATCAGAGAAGCAGCACTTTCGCTTGGGTTTGACGCTTGTGGCATTGCAAAAGCCGATGAGCTAACCGAAGATGCTGCTTTTTTGCAATCATGGCTGACTGATGGAATGCACGGCGAAATGGGATATCTGGCTCGTAATTTTGAAAAACGAACCGACCCGCGAATTTTAGTGCCCGGTTGCAAGTCAATAGTGGTAGTGCTAATGAACTACTACCCACCAGAAAAACAACTAGATTCAGCTCCAAGAATAGCCAAATACGCTTATTCGGAGGTTGACTATCACACCGTTCTGAAAGCGAAACTAAATGAATTGGAAAAACAAATTTGTGAAGTCTATGGACCGGAGAGTGTATGTTCTGATTATCAACATCTGTTTGTTGATTCAGCCCCAGTACTCGAACGCCGTTGGGCCGAGCGAGCCGGACTCGGTTGGATTGGGAAGCACAAACAACTTATCCATCCTGATATAGGTTCATACTGCTTTATCGGCATTCTAATGTTGAATATCGAAACCGATTACGACTCCCCTATCCGTCCTCGTTGTGGTTCCTGTACCCGCTGCATTGATGCATGCCCAACCAAAGCCCTAGCTAACGGCAAGCTAGATGCCCGTCGCTGTATATCTTATCTGACCATAGAGAATAAAAATGATATTCCCGCTGAATTTCATAACCAACTATCCAATTGTGCTTTAGGTTGCGATATTTGCGCAGATGCATGCCCGTGGAATCATAAATGGGCAAAACCGCATTCTCATGCGGAACTTAAACCTGTCGAAGAATTATTTAGCTGGAACAAAGAAGCATGGGAAAACCTCAGCAAACAATCATTCGATCAAACCTTTCGTCACTCAGCCATCAAAAGAGCAGGATACAATAAGCTCAAGCAGAATATAAAGACTATTAACATAAATGATTAGTAATTACAATATTGCCTTTGCTACTTTATCTCCAACTTTTAAAACAATAACCCCATGCATGTTTAAGGAAATAACATTTAATCCTTGAACAGCAATCTTACTAACTAACTTCTGCCCCATTGCGTTATATACTGAAATAGCCTCTCTCTCATTAGCAAGGAATAGCACATAACCGTTTCTAACAAAAAATATCAATTCCGAGATATGATTTCCATGATCCGGAAACGTTTTGGCAGTCCCGTTCAAATTGCGAACAGTATAAGTAACTCCATTACTTGTAGCTGACAATATTGCTGAATGTGACCCATCTTCAGTTGGACGATACGTAATTCTCACAGGAGTTGTTGAAACAATGCCTGCAGTTTGCTCGATAATAGATTTTGACAAGGAGAAAAAATTAGCATTTGTTCCGGTCACCGAAAGGGCAACACCATTAGTATTGGCAAGATTAATAGCACTCACATAAATCACTTCTGACTCCGGACAACCTACATTAGTTATCATGGTTGGTATATTCGCTTCTGTAATAGCGATAGTTGGTGGAGTGGCACCTATGACAGCATTAATTGGAAGAGATGATGAATAGTTATAAGCCTTGTCATAAGCATAAATTCTATAGTAATATTGACCGCCGACAGTCAGAGCAGTATCAACAAAATTTGTTTCAGTACCTTGATATACAACTACGGCATCGTCGGATAATTTATTATTTACAGCATAAATTCCATTAACGGTCGGAGCAGTAGTAGGATCAACTGATCCTCTTACGACCAAGTATCCACCTCCATCGGTTCCACTAAGTGGAGCTTTCCACGTAAATGCTAAGGATGTAGATGTAAAGGTGTGCGCACTTGCATCTGTTGGAGCATCCGGCGCTACAAGATCCTCACCTGTTGCTGACTCATAAACACAAAAATCATCAAAGTACATATCACCACCGGCAACTATACGCTTACAATACAATCCTGCAGCTGCTGTAGTTGCAGCTGTAGTTGTAGTAGGTGAATAGACAACTTTTTCCCATACATTAGCTGCTGACACCGTATTATAAGTAGACGCTTTTGCTTCAGCCGAGCCTCTATAGTTGCTAGCAAGGTTCAGAATACCATCGGATGTGCTGGCCGATCTTCTATAGTACTGAATAACCCATTTTGTGGTAGATTCAGGGATAGTTATTAATGGCGACCAAACTCTGTAGGCTGTACTCGACAAAGATGTTACTTTTAATGAATTATTTCCACTTCGTACTACAGCTGTTTCTTTAGCTATTGTCAAAGCAGCATTAGCTTTGACCCACTTATTCACCCTAGGTAAAACATCACCTGTGGCAACATTATCAACCACCGATAAACCTTCTAAACCTCCATCTAAACCCAAATAACTGTTATTCTGACTAAATGCACCGATAGCTACAGTCAAAAATAAAAACGGCAAAAAACTTTTAGCAAAATGTAAAGATTTTCTCATATTTTAGACATTCAATTAGAATTAGAGATAAAAAATAGCTGTATGGTATAAAAAAGATTGTAGTTCAGAGCAATCTACAAATAAGAACGTAAAGATAAATTATTTACATAAGGAATCAAAATAATTACCGTAAAATTTAATAATCTAAGACTATTATTTTAGCAAAAGACAACATTAACTATAAACAATGAAAACAAATACTCGAATTGTTATACTTAAGAATATAAATAAATAGACATGAGTTCTATTGAGGCACAATACAAAATCGAAAGTACCTCATAAACAGGATACAGCAATTGCTAATAACATCTAATTATTAGAAATAATCCTCCTAAGATAATCGGGTTTCAGTTTAATTTATTACTTTTGCAAGCTTTTTGGATTAAGATAAATCAATCCGAGTTAGTTGGATGATGAAAATAATTACAATCTAATTCACTTACTTTTTTCATTCTCAATTTAAACAGTACAACTAAATGAAAAACAAGTACAAAGACCTTATCGAACAAAGTTTTGAATTTCCTAATGAAGAATTCAATATAATAGAAAATGAATTAGAGTGGTGTGGTATACCTCTCATGGACATTATCAAACAATACGGGACACCATTACGTGTAGCATACTTGCCTAAAATCTCGCAAAACATACACAAAGCAAGACGTATGTTTAATGTAGCTATGGCTAAAGTCGACTACAACGGCGACTACAATTATTGCTATTGCACAAAGAGCTCCCACTTTTCTTTTGTAATGGAAGAGGTGCTTAAAAATGGCGTTCATCTTGAGACATCATCTGCCTTTGACATTAATATAATGGAATCGCTTCACGAACAAGGGCTTTTAAAACCAGACACATACGTTATTTGCAATGGTTTTAAGCGTCCACAATACGTTGAGAACATTCAAAATCTAATTCGTCAGGGTTTCACAAACGTAATTCCTATTCTTGACAATAAATTTGAATTAGACTTATTCCTAAAAGACTTCGACAACCCATTCAAAGTTGGTATTCGAATCGCTGCAGAAGAAGAACCGAAGTTCGACTTTTATACATCCCGATTAGGTGTACGCTACAACGACATCATACCGTACTATACAAAACACATTGCCAACAACCCACAAGTTGAGCTAAAAATGCTTCATTTCTTCATCAATACAGGAGTAAAAGACACTGCCTACTATTGGAATGAATTGAACAAAGCAGTCAACTTGTATTGCGAACTTAAGAAGAAGTGCCCGCAGCTGGACAGTTTAAATATTGGTGGAGGCTTCCCGATTCAAACACACCTTGACATGGTGTACGACTATGAGTATATGGCTGAGGAAATTGTAGCTCAGATCAAAACCATTTGTGATCAAAACGGAGTTCCCGAACCACACATATTTACTGAATTCGGCTCATACACTGTAGGTGAAAGTGGAGCAATGCTTTATTCCATTGTAAACCAAAAGAAACAAAATGATCGTGAGCTTTGGAATATGATTGACAGTTCTTTCATGACCACCCTTCCTGACACCTGGGCCATAAATCAACGATATGTATTTTTGGCCATCAATAATTGGGACTCTGAATACGAGCGAGTGAATTTAGGTGGACTGACATGCGACAGTGAAGATTTCTACAACGCTGAAGTCCATTCAAATGCTGTATTCTTGCCTAAAATGCGTGAGGAACAAGAACAGTACATTGGCTTCTTTCACACAGGTGCCTATCAGGAATCATTAAGTGGCTTCGGGGGAATTCAACACTGCCTGATACCTGCTCCAAAACTAGTAATTATCGACAAAGATGAAGATGGTGAGTATTTTACAAAGCTATTTGCAAAAGAACAGAGCTATAAATCAATGTTGAAAATTTTAGGGTATTAAATCTCAAGCACTATAGAATAAAAAATGGATATCGAAATTCGATATCCATTTTTTATTCTATAGTGCTTCTACTTTAAAGATTCAAGTTTATTGATCAAAGGGTTAGCGTACATTTCAAGAAGCTTTTTTCTCAAGAAGTTTTCATCTTTGCTTTCAATGTCTATTTTAGCAATCTGTTTCGATAAATAGTACTCGAAATCAAGCTTTTCCATCAACGTGTATTCGTGCTTGAAACGTTCTTCGCCATTCAACAAATCATAGGCAATTCTATTATTTGAAAAAATAGTATAGCTTGAGTGAATTCGTTTATCAATTAACAAAGCGGTTTGGGCAATTTGCTCATTTTTAGCATTAAACTCCCTTCCAATCGCTCTCAATTCTTCATTAATAGAACCTGTTATTTCATAAACTACCTTACCTTTATAACCCATCACACCGGTTTCCATATTGACTAAATCATCCTGTGGTTGCTTTTTAAATTCCGGATTATCACGTCTCAATTGAAACTCTTTTGCCTTCAGAAAATCGCAAGGGTCATATTCATACGAAATAGAGAGCGGACAAATATTCAATTTAATAAGGTTCTCCGTGAAAGTCTCTTTTCCACTCATATTAAACATCTTGAGCAAGCTTTCCTGAGTTTTATCATTTGAGTCCTTGGCACGTCCCTCACGCTGAGCAATCCAGATAGATTGCTTCTTATCGGAGATTGTATGAGCAATGTATGCCGACAAGCGCTGAGAACTCTCTAATACTGAACGGGCACTAAGTCCACGTTTCACTATAAAGCTCTTATTTACGCGAACAAGATCTTCGATCCATGGAAAAATAAGCAAATTATCACCAATGGCAATCTCCACAGTGTCCATATCATTTTCTATAAGCTTACTGCAAAGAAGAGCCGAGTCAAGAATAATATCGCGATGATTTGAAATATAAAGATAAGCGCCATCTTTTTGGATTTTCTCAACTCCATCAAGCTTAATCCCTGTTGTTTTATTAGCTTCAAGGTATTGTAAAAACGGATAAACAATCTCCTTCTGAAAGGAATAATTGGACTGAAAGGTCATTAAACGCTGTTTTATCACCTCTTTTGGCAACAGAGGATAAATCGTGCTCATCACTTTCATAAATTGCTTTTCATTGCTCAGGCGCTCTAAGGCAGCATGCACCTCTTCATTCTTAAAACAACGTATTTCATCAAAGTTATATTCCATGCTACTATCTATTTTTACCAATTAGTTGATTTTACAATAAAAAAAAGCGAATGAACAAAAAAGTTATTTCATTATCTAAATAAAAAACTTAAATAAATAAAAATGACCGGTGCAGCCAATAACATACTATCAAACCGATCGAGAATACCTCCATGTCCGGGAATAATTGTACCTGAATCTTTTACGTTCACAGTTCTTTTCAGCAATGATTCAATCAAATCACCATATGTCCCGAAAACTACAATTATTTCAGAAAACAAGAACCACTGAATCAGACTGATTTCTGTAATAAACAACGAAAAAACATAACCCGATAGCAATGCAATTACAGCTCCACCGAAAAAACCTTCCCAGGATTTTTTCGGTGAAATCCGCTCAAACAATCGATGCTTACCAAAAGTAACTCCTACCAGATAAGCCCCGGTATCATTCACCCAAATAGTTACAAACACAGCCAACAATACTAAAGGCTGATAACCTGAAATATAAGCTATAAATGACAACAACGAAAATGGCAATGCAATAAAAACCTGACCCATAATAAAATAAGCCCAATTATGCAGAGGATTAGTCTTTTTTCGATATAGTTCCGTGACTAAAACGATTACAACGTAAAAACCATAAATAGAGTACCCAACTCCGGGAAGGATTCCGGAAGCATGTAAAAATGAGCTAAGAAAGAGTAACAATGCCCCAAACAAGCCAACCCCTAAATTTACACTCACAACGTTGGAATTTGTCAACTTATGAAATTCAAGAACTGCTAATCCACTTATCAACGCAAAAACAGCAGCAAAAGCAAAGTGATTAAGCAAAATGGAACCAACAATTAGTGCAACAAATAATATTCCACTAAGCGTTCGCATTACAAAGTTATTCATATGTATTTCAATAAGGATGTGATCAAAAATTGACAATTAATACAGGACATTAATTGCTGCCTGAGAAATAGAAACAGCCCACAAAGATAAGAAAACTTTACATTTTGGAAAGAAAAACAACAAATTCTTTTGGTCCGTGGGCGCCTAGTACCAATGTTTTTTCAATATCGGCAGTTCGACTTGGACCAGTAATGGTGGAAATAATAGAAGGAAGATGATTGCCATACTTTTGTTGTACGGCAACAAGTGCTTCGTCGAGAGAATTAACGAGTTGTGACACATGCGCAAGCACGATATGTATGGGTGGAAATACATTTAATTGCCGACCAGACTGACTCGCCGATGATACTAATACACTCCCTGTTCGTGCCACCAAAAACTCACAGCCAGTGATACCCGCCTGCATGGCATCAAAATGAGCTTCATCAAAAGAGAATGGGATTTGATTTAACTCTAATTGCTGAGCAATGTAAGTATCACGACAAAAAAGGTAGGACAATTCTTTATTCGCAACGAAAGACTTTAATTTGGCGTACAAATCAGTTTCATCTTCGCAAATCACACACACACCATTTATTGCCTCAAGTTCATTTTTAAAACAGGTTATTTCATCAGGAAGTACAGGTTTGTAAATAGAATCATTATCGACAGGTACACTATCAACGAAAGCCAGCCGCCCTTTACCGGCGACTGCTATTCGTTCGAGTATTTCCTGACGAGTAGAATTATTCTGCACTGTATTCTTATTTATCTATATTTTCGTCTGATGATTTTTCCGGAATTTCGACAGATTCAACTATTTCAGTAGTAACTTCTTCTATCGATTCTCCATTTTGCGCCATCAATTCATCATTGCGCGAAGTCCATGGACGTTTACCAAAAATTTTCTCCAAATCTTCTGCAAAAATCACTTCTTTTTCAATAAGCAATTCAGCAAGAGCGTTATGCCCGGCAGCATTATCGTTCAATATCTTTTTAGCCCGCTCGTAAGCTACAGCTACAATATTTTTTGCTTCAGAATCTATTAATTCAGCTGTTTTTTCGCTATATGGTTTTGTGAATCCATAATCAGAATTACCTGACGAATCATAATAGCTCATATTAGCCAATTGCTCGCTCATACCAAAATAAGCAACCATTGCGTACGCGCGCTTAGTTACACGTTCCAGATCATTGATTGCGCCGGTTGACATTTGATGTAAGAACACTTCTTCGGCAGCACGACCACCCAAGGTTGAGCACATTTCGTCCAACATATGTTCACGATTTGTCAATTGACGTTCTTCCGGCAAATACCAGGCGGCACCTAACGCTTCACCACGGGGAACAATAGTTACCTTAACCAATGGATTGGCATGCTCAGTCATCCAACTAATAGTGGCATGACCCGCCTCATGATAGGCAATTGACTTCTTTTCTGCAACCGTAGTAATCTTGGTTTTCTTTTCCAAACCACCCACAATACGATCGACAGCATCGAGAAAATCCTGCTTTTCAACAAAGGTTTTATTTTTACGAGCTGCAATAAGTGCTGCCTCATTACACACATTAGCAATATCTGCTCCTGAGAAACCGGGAGTTTGACGGGACAAGAAATTTACATCTACTGTTTCATTAATCTTGATAGGGCGAAGATGAACATTGAAAATCTCTTTTCGTTCGTGAACATCCGGTAAATCCACATGGATCTGTCGATCAAAACGACCTGCACGTAGCAAAGCTTTATCCAGAATATCGGCACGGTTAGTAGCTGCCAAAATAATGACACCACTATTTGTACCAAAGCCATCCATTTCGGTCAATAATTGATTCAAAGTATTTTCACGTTCGTCATTACTCCCCATATTGGCATTTTTACCACGGGCACGACCAACAGCATCTATTTCATCAATAAATATGATACAAGGCGATTTTTCTTTTGCCTGACGAAATAAATCACGAACACGTGAAGCACCTACCCCAACAAACATTTCCACAAAGTCAGAACCTGACATGGAAAAGAAAGGAACATCAGCTTCGCCGGCCACAGCCTTTGCCAGTAATGTTTTTCCGGTTCCCGGAGGGCCTACAAGTAAAGCTCCTTTAGGTATTTTTCCACCCAACTCGGTGTATTTCGAAGGGTTCTTCAAGAATGCTACAATCTCTTCAATTTCCTGTTTAGCTTCTGCCAAACCGGCTACATCTTTAAATGTAATTTTATTGGTTGTATCGCCTTTGTCGAAAAGTTGAGCTTTGGATTTTCCTACATTGAAAATTCCGCCACCACCAGCTCCACCGCCCATGCCTGACATACGACGATTCATAAATACAAAAAACAAAATAAGCAAGAGAATAGGAAACAATCCCCAAAGAATGTCGTAATAATTACGTCCTTCTTTGTATTCTACAACGCTTTTAATTCCATATTTTTCTTCAGCAATCTGATTGAATTTTGAAAATTCTTCGGCTGGTACCTTAACCGTAATCAAACGATCTTTTTCATATGCCTTTACATCCTTACCGAAAACGTATTTCATAGAATCCTTCAGCACCTGAGCTTCCAAAACACCCTTCGAGGAATAGACATCAATCTTTTCCATGTACCCTCTTTTCACAAATTCTTTGAAAGAAGAGTAATTTACTTCTTTTGTCGGCGTATTATCGCTAAACAAAAACATACCTAGTAAAACAGAAATGATAATTCCATAAATCCACGAAATATTGAATTTCGGCATTTTACTATTCGGTTTTACGGGGTTTGGTGTTTTATTTTCCATCTTTTTATTCCTATCGTTATTTTGTTGATTAATTACCTAGAACAAAAAATACACAATCTTGTTTTGAAATTTGCTAATTTAATTCAAAAATACAAATTAAAGAACGTCCTCTAATCTTTTAAGATCAGCATCAGCCCATAAATGTTCTATATCGTAAAATGCTCGTGTATGGCGTTGAAAAACGTGTACAATGATTTGTCCGTAATCCATTGCGATCCATTCGCAATTCTCAAAACCATCTGTTGCATAAGGTTTCACTTTAATTTCATCACGCACCCAGTCTTTAATTGAATTGGCTACAGCATTAACGTGTACATTCGAATCCCCTTCACAAATCACAAAATAACTGCATGGTGCTTCCTGTAATTTATTTAAGTTTACCACCACTATATTTTTTCCTTTACGTTCTTGTATTCCTTCAACAATCTTGGCTACTATTAATTCGTTTTCCTTCATTCTATTGTTCTGATTATTTTATTTTTTTGAAATTCTTGCAAAGATACAGTTAAATGCCCGAAAATGAAAATGTTGTTGAGTAGAATATCAACTAATTTTCTTTAAAACTACCCGATAAAAGATAAAATTTCAGCGATTGAACTTCAAATAGCAATATATTTCGGTAAAGTTCTCTATACAAAATGTTAGCCAAATAGGACAGGTGGGCTAATACATGACAATTTGCCATATAACAACAAAAAAAGTCAGTCGCTAAAACAAAAAAATCCGATGTGTAAAAATACACATCGGATTTTCAATATTAGAAAGACCCCTAATTATTTTACAATTGAAAGGAAAGTAGCATCAGTTGCAAATTTAGAGAACTCAAGATCTTTTGCAGCTTTCAATGCCAAAGAACTATCTTGTTTTACTGCGCTCTTCAAGTTGCTATACACCACTTCGCGGTCGTTAGTACGAGCACCAACGATAGCACCTAAATATGCAGTCATAGCATCTGGTTGAGCTACAGCAGCCAATGTTTTAGTCGCAGCACTATAATCAGCGTTCAAGATTTGAAGCAAAGCAGCATTGTTAGAAGGTGCTTGACCGAAGTAAGTTTTTGCTTTTGCATAGTCGCCTTTAGTTGTATAGATTGCACCTAAAGCTTGGCCTACGTTAGCACTTGTGCCTGCAGATTTACCGAACAACACTTCAGCTTTTGACAAATCGCCCGAAGCCATAGCAGCTAAACCGGCATTGTAGTTAACGTCAGCAGAAGCTGGTTCAATTTCCAATGCTTTTGCAAAGTTGCGGGAAGCGTTAGCTACATCACCTTGTTGGAATTGAACTGCACCTAAGTTATTGAAACCACGAACATCACTTGGATAAAGTTCTGTTGCTTTTTGATAAATAGCAGCCTTTTCAGACAAGTTATTTGTCAAAGTAGCAGCAAAAAGCAATTCATCTACAGATAATTTAGATGCATCTTCTTTAGCTAATTGTGTCAATTCAACATCAGATTTACCAGTAACATCAACCGTCAATTTCATTTTCGAACGACGTAATTGAGGTAAGATTTCAGTAGCGATACTTTTGAATGCTACAGATAGATTTTTGATTTCACGTTCGCGTTGTTCTGGATCTGTGTACATAGTCAACACGCGCAAGATAACTTGTTTGTCTTGAATATTTGAATTTTCCATCAATGTTTGGAAACCAGCCCAGTCTTCAGCAGTAAATTTAGAATCAATAGTTACACTTGTTTTGATTTTTTTCAACTCTTTGTTATAAAAATCAACAGTGTTTTTTTGACGTTTTTCTGCAAGGTTGGTATTCAAATCCATACCACCATCAGGAGAAGCGTAACCAGAAATTTCTAAACCAGAAACTTGTTTGTTTTGAGATTCTTTTGCTTCTTTGATTTTCTTAGTCAAAGCAGCGATATCAGCCGATTTGGTTTCGCTCTTGCGAAGATCAGATTTTTGGATTAAGAATAAGATATCTGCTTCTTGTTTTTCCTGAATAATGCGTTGGAATTTATCAGCGATAATAACCGGTGCATTTTCTTTTGCGCTTGTAGAAACCAATTGAGATGTTGCAATAACACCATCAGCTACTTTTACGCTAGGAATAGCATACGTTTTCTTTTTAGTTGAAACACTAAATTCCAAGAACAACTCTGAATTAGCCATTTCAGGAACATAATTGAAAGAAGCTTTGATAGTATAAGTACCACCTGCTTTGTAAGAAATAGTTTGATCGTTACCAACAACTTTTTCTCCCTGGAAGGTTGCAGAAGTACTTTTCACTTCTTTACCATTAAATTTCAACACAGGAGTTACTGTAACAGTAGCTTTTTTGTTGAAATACTTTACAGGAAATGTACCGGTAATGGTAGCATCAACTTTACCACCCTTAACCTCTAGCGGATTAGGATTACATTTAAATAAACTTGGGTCTAGAGCTGTCAAATCCTTGCTACAAGAACTAAAAACTAAAGCCAGAACCATTGAAAACACGAAAAACAATTGCTTTCTCATAAAAATTTGTGTGAAGTGAATTATTTGAATAATATTTGAATTTTCTATTTTAAAGAACAAAATTCTCTGATTTTTATTATATCAATTAGCTGAAAATATAGTAACTCTGATTTTTTGATTTTATTATATTTTATTTTGACACAAATATACTAACTATACCTTAATTATTGCTTACTTTGTAATTGTGTTTGACATTTTTTTGTGTATTATTTTATAAAAATAACTTTCATCATTAAATTGATTAGCAAATTTTTACAGTGTTTATATTTATACATTTATTCTCATCTCTTAAATATTTTACATTCAGGAGGCTTACAAACTACTTTAAACTCCAGCTATCGTACATCCTATCAATTTTAGGTATAAGAACTTACCTCCACACTTCACCCTATTTCATTTCGGTGGAACCTGCAAATTTTTGCAATTTACACTGTCCAGAGTGCCCGGTTGGGAATAAAAGTAATCATTCACCCGCACACATAATATTTGATAACAAACGTTATCAGAAACTGGTGGACGAACTTGCACCAAAGCTGATTCACATTATTTTTTACTTTCAGGGCGAACCTTTACTTAATTCGCAGCTATTTGAAATGGTAAGCTATGCACACAGAGCCAAATTATACACTTCGACGTCAACAAATGCTCAATTTCTAACCCATAGCAGAGCAAAAGAGTTGGTACTTTCAGGGCTTGACAAGTTGATTATTTCGGTAGACGGAAGCACGCAGGAAACTTATGAAACATACCGCATAGGAGGAAAACTGGAAAAAGCATTGAACGGAATAAGACACGTTGTGGCCTTGAAAAAGGAATTAAAGTCGGTTACACCGCTGATAGAAGTTCAGTTTTTGGTACTCAAAACGAATGAACACCAAATGAAGGAAATGCAGCGACTAACAAAATCATTAGGTGCCGACCGATTGACTTTTAAAACCGCTCAGCTTTACGATTTTGAAAATGGGCACAAACTCATGCCAGCAACTAAAAAATACTCACGATACCAGCAAAACAAGAATGGCAACTATCAACTAAAAGCCAAACAACCCAATCATTGCTGGAGATTATGGAATGGAGCGGTAGTCAATTCGAATGGAAATGTTTTACCCTGCTGTTTTGACAAATTGTCTGAGTTTTCATTTGGAAATATCAGCGAAGATACGTTCATAAACAACTGGCAAAACAAAAAAGCTTCCGATTTCAGAAGAAAAATCCTTCAAAACCGGAAGCAATTTGAAATATGTAGAAATTGTACGAGTCGATAACCGACCTGATTATTTAAAAAGCTGTTGCCATTCCTCTTCTTTAAAACCCACCAACACTTTATCTCCGGCAAGCAGAATGGGACGTTTCACCATCATTCCGTTAGAAGCCAGAATCTCAATAAGTTCAGGCTCTGAAAGAACCTTCACCTTATCTTTCATATTCTGTTCTTTGTAAAGCAGCCCGCTGGTGTTGAAAAACTTAGCAATGGGCAAGCCACTTTGCTTCAGCCACTTTGTCAGTTCATCAGCCGTTGGATTTTCCTCTTTTATCGGGCGATACGTATACTCAACATTATTTGCCTTCAGCCATTTCTCTGCTTTCTGGCAAGTCCCGCATTTAGGGTAGCAAATTGCAATTGGATTCATTCTGTTGAAGTTATTTAAATATCGCTTTAAAAATATCGTTACCATTCACATAGATAAGCAATGCCATAAGCAAGAAGAACCCGGCCGTTTGGGCATATTCCAGGAACTTATCATTTGGTTTCTTGCCTGTAATCATTTCGTAGATAAGAAACATTACATACCCTCCATCCAAAGCCGGAATAGGCAACAAGTTCATAAATGCAAGAATGATAGACAGAAAAGCCGTCAACATCCAGAAAACGTGCCAGTCCCATACTTTCGGGAATAATTTTCCGATGGTTCCGAACCCGCCCATTTGCTTTGAACCTTCTTTGGTAAATACAATTTTAAACTGCTTCACATAACTGGTGAGGGTTTGCCAACCAAGGTTTACACCCGCAGGAATAGCTGCCAGAAATCCGTATTCGGTGCGCTTGGTTTGCATGAAGTCGGTATAATCTTTTGGGGCTACTCCCAACTTCCCATTTTCATCAACCTTAACTGACGAGTGCAACAATGTTCCATTGCGTACATAATCAATACTTATCTGCTTATCTCTATTCACTGCAAGTTCATCAGTGATATCCTGAAAAATAGATAATTGTTTACCATTCAGCCCCACGACACTATCGCCAACCTGTAACTTGGCAGTTTCTGCTCCCATTCCCTTTGAAAGTTCAGCAATAACAAATGGCTGACGTATGCCAACCAATTCTTTTTCACCTGCACGTAAAATACTCTGTGTCAAATCAGCCGGCAACTGGATGTCAATTTGCTGACTATCTCTCGCCACTTTGATATTTTGTTTTCCTTCTATCAATATCTTTTCAATTACATCCGACTGTTTTTCAACAGCTTGTCCATCGATAGAGATTATTTTATCTCCGTTCTTTAAACCATTTTCCTGCAATATTTTTGAAAATTGCAAACCATATTTTGCATTTTGCAATGGAAGATATTCCTCGCCCCAAGTATACAGAACAGCCGAATAAATAACCATAGCCAAAATAAAATTCACAAACACGCCACCAACAATAATAGGTAAACGTTGCCAAACTGATCGTGAGCGATACTCCCATGGTTGCGGTTCAGCAGCCATTTGCGACAAATCCTTGGTTTCGTCGACCATACCAGCAATAGAACAATAGCCGCCAAGAGGCAACCAACCAATTCCCCACTCGGTATTCTCGGGGTATTTGTGCCAATGACCTTCAGGCAATTCCTCCACGGGAATTTGCTCCATAATCGTTTTCCCTTTTGCATCGATTTCTGCATCACCGTCGGCATCCAACACCGGACGCTCGGTTGCAGAAACATTTTTTGCAAAAAACTTAACGTTCCATTTACCGTTTATCTTTTTTGCACGGATCAATGAAAAATTAGGGTTGAAGAACATATAAAATTTTTCAACGCGAACTTTGAACAACCGTGCAAAAGCAAAGTGACCAAATTCGTGAAGAACAACCAATATCGAAAGACTGAGAATAAGCTGCAAAGCTCTGATAAAAAATGCTTCCATAGAAAATGTTGGGGTGATTTATTTAATTTTTACTATTTTAAAGTCTGTTTCAGCTATGTTTGATCATCGAATAGCTAGTGATCCATACTATCCACTAATTGTTGTCATGAACTGTACGATAACATTAAATGCGGTGTATTTGTTTCATTTATCAGTTTTATAAGTCAGCTATGAACAAGAAATTGCCGTTACTACTGTTACTAATTTATCAACTCATTTGTGAGTATTCTCACCCGTTCATCTGTTATTACATAATCCTCATAAGTTGGTTTGGCTACAAATTCTGCCTTAGCCATTACCGTTTCGATAATATCGCTCATCTGTAAAAAGCCTATCTTATCTTTCAAAAATGCAGCCACGACTATTTCGTTGGCGGCATTAAGGATACAAGGCATATTTCCACCTCGTTCCATGGCATAATAAGCAAAACCGAGGTTTCGAAAACGCTCCAAATCAGGCTGTTCGAACGTAAATTGAGAACAAAGATTAAAATCGAAACGAGGAAAATTCGTTTTCAAACGATCGGGATATGTAAATGCATACTGAATAGGAAGTTTCATATCAGGCATGCCAAGTTGCGCTTTGATAGAACCATCGGCAAATTGAACCATAGAATGGATAATAGATTGTGGATGCACCACCACTTCAATCTGATCGGGTGTGACACCAAAAAGCCATTTAGCCTCAATAATTTCGAAGCCTTTATTCATCATACTTGCAGAGTCAATGGTTATTTTTGCGCCCATCTCCCAGTTAGGATGCTTAAGTGCTTGTACACTGGTCACATGCTCCAGTTCACGCATCGATTTGGTGCGAAACGGACCACCCGATGCGGTTAGAATGAGCTTTTCTATCGGATTATTTCCTTCACCAGCCAGGCATTGAAAAATAGCGGAATGTTCTGAATCTACCGGCAGAATAGCCGACTTATTCTCATTTGCCAATTCGCAAATTAACTCACCCGCCACCACCAGGGTTTCTTTATTGGCAAGGGCAATTTTTTTTCCAGCACGAATAGCATTCATAGTGGGTTTTAAGCCCGAATAACCAACCATAGCAGTGAGAACAATATCAATAGGCTGCATCTCGGCCACCTGAGCTATAGAATCATTGCCCGCAAAAACCTTTATCGGCAAATCGGCAAGTGCATCTTTAAGCTGATTATAAAGCTTTTCGTTGCCAATAGCCACCATTTCGGGCGTGAACTTACGTGCTTGTTGTATCAACAAGTCCACGTTGTTATTGGCCGTGAGTGCGTACACTTCGAACAAGGATGCGTTATCGGCTATCACTTCCAAGGCTTGCGTGCCAATGGAACCTGTGGAGCCTAAAATTGCGATTTGTTTCTTCTGTTGAATATCCATGTAAAGGAAAATATCTTTTCTTAATGCTGTAAAATTACTAATTTGTCATTTATCTCCTGACATATGCCATTTCTGCAAGTTTATCTATCATTTCTGCAACTCGATATACCATTTCTGATACCTAATATATCATTTCAATTGCCTAATATGTCATTTCTGCTATCCAATATATCATTTCCGATACCTGATATAGCATTTCTGCTACACAATATATCATTTCTAATATACAATATGCGATTTCTACGAGGTTAGATATTATTTTCGGCTTATTGCATACCCCCTCGGCTCTATCACCGAGTAATCCATTTTAAAAAATGATTACTTCTTCCGGATTAATCGGTTTTCCTTGCTTCCACAACTCGAAATAAAACTGAGTTCCCGTTTTTTTACCCCCTACTTCACCGGTAATAGCAATACACTCACCAGATCTAACTTCATCACCAACTTTTTTGAGCAGCTGAGTATTATTTTTATAAATAGAAATATAATTGTTCTCGTGTTGAATTTCAATAACCCAACCATAATCGAATGTAAATGCCGCATAGATAACCGTTCCTTCAAGAACACTTACCACACTTTCGTTGGGCGAAGTAATCAGGTTTATACCGTATTGCTTTTGCGACATATTGAAAGACGACGAAATAACACCTCGCGTAGGACGGAAAAAAACATATATATCTTCGTTAGGTTTCGTCTCAATGGTACCCAGATTATATTTTTCCTCTTTTTCAAATTTGTCTACAAACTCCTTCTCTTTCTCCTTTTTTTCGATAAAAACCCTTGCTTTCTCTTTTAAGTCCTTTGAGTTTAAGGAGGCAATAGTATCCGGTTTTATGTTACCATTAATAATTTCCTTTACAATTCCCAGATAACCGGCTTGCAGGTTAATCTGCTGAACCATAGAATCTGCCCGCATAGATTCCTGAATTATTTGAGTCCTGTTTCCGGCATCACCATAACCAGGCAAGTACCGACTGATTGAGGTCGTAAAAATTAGAATCGTAAGTACAATGAATGTAACGAGTACCAATGTTGATCCCATCATAAAAACACTAAAACGAGACAAACGAACATGCCATGATTCCTCCAAGGTGTTTTCATTGAGAATAGAAACACGATATTTAAATCGCATTTTTTGGATAAATGGGGCAAGCTTATTCGTTTTCCTTTTCATTGCTACAACTGTAAATCAAGTCGAAATGTGCACAAAAGTAGCGAAATTAGAGTTATAAACAAAATAGAAGCCCGTCGAATCTCGCTGTACATTTATGTTTATTTACAGAAAAACAGAACCCTTACGTTTACTTAACTTAACGTATAAAGTTCGACAAGAAATGATTTTTTTAAACTCAAATCAGAAATTAGTTCTTTTATCCTATTTTCGTTACTTTTGCGCTAACTAAAAACAAATAGAAATGACTCGAATTGGAATTCTTTCGGACACACACGGAATGCTCGACGACCGCATACTGGAACACTTTGCCAACTGCGATGAGGTATGGCATGCCGGCGATTGGGGATCGATGGAGATTGTGAACAAGCTACGTGCATTTAAACCTGTACGTGGCGTGTGGGGCAACATTGACAGTCATGACATCAGAGCCATATTCCCTCAGCACAACCGATTTATGTGCGAAGGTGTAAAAGTTTGGCTTACCCATATTGGCGGCTATCCTGGAAAATACGACCCGCTAGTTCGCCCCGACATTTTTATGCAGCCCCCGAAACTGTTTGTTTGCGGACATTCGCACATTCTAAAAGTACAAAACGACAGAGCACTCAAACTGTTGCACATAAACCCCGGCGCGGCCGGCAAATATGGTTTTCACAAAGTTCAAACGCTTATCCGTTTCGAAATCGACGGCGAAAACATTCAAAACCTTGAAGTTATTGAATTGAAGGTAAAGGAGGTGAAAAAATAATTTCTATAATAACTACACACAAAAAAAAATCCCTTGTCGAATTCATCGGCAAGGGATTTTTTTTGTATATACGTGTTCTTTATTTTACACCATTCATTAGTTTCTGCAGCCATTTTGAAAGTCCAAAAAGAATCAAAGAGGCAATACCCGACATAACCACAAATAAGATAAAGAAATCATACAAATTAGTCATCGTATACCCCAGGAACGAGGTTGGGTTTTTATCAGGATATAACGAGCTTAAGGTTCCAGCCAGGTAATTAGCAAATGAGTTTGCCAAAAACCACACAGCCATAAGCAGAGATCCAAATTTAATGGGTGCCATTTTGTTGACCAGCGATAGTCCAATCGGCGATAAACAGAGTTCGCCCCAGGTATGTAAAGCATACATACCCACCAGCCAGATCATACTCACCTTGATGCCGGGAGCCACATCTTTCACTCCAAATGCAATCCATAAATAACCTAACGATAGCAAAAACAAACCTATAGCCATTTTGGTAGGAGCTGCCGGTTCATATTTACCCAGTTTCAACCATAACCACGCAAATATAGGTGCACAACTTACCACGATTATAGAGTTGAGTGACTGAAATGAACTTGCAGGTAATTCATTCAAAGTAAGACTTTGTTTTCCTCCTGAAAGCACCGTTATAATTCCGTACAAAATAGCCATGGCAAATGCTGAGAGTAACACATAGACCGTGTTTCTTAGTCGTGTATCTTCTTTGTCGCCCATCGACAATTTTATCGTTTTAAATAATTTAGCGATAAAAAACAGAGCAACAGCACCAAGAGGATAAACAATCCATGTTGGTATAACCAGGCCTAAATGGCGGTTGGTTTGTTCATCGGCAAAGAAAGTTAGCGAAGCTCCGGCTTGTTCAAACGCACTCCAAAAAAATATCACAAAAAAGGCAACAATAAAAATAACCGATACCCTCTCCTTTTCTGCTTTATTTAATGATTTATCAGTCAGAATGATTCCTACGATAAGCATGGTAGCCAGCAACAGCAAATAGGGTAAAAAAACAAAAACTTTCGCATCCACATAGAGCATGCCTATGGCAAGGGCAGCAAAAGCAGCCAAACCTAAAACAACAAACAATGGTTTTGACCAATGAGCATGAGCCTCTACAGGTGGCAGCCCAAGTACTTTTTTGTCAGGATCAATAACATATTGCTTCGCAAATGCAATTTGAACGACAACACTGGTAAGCATACCGATAGCGCCTGCTAAAAAAGCCCATTTAAAATCTCCTGGGTGACCGGTATCACCAACTAAACCACATATGAACGGTCCTAATGCGCCACCAACATTGATACCCATATAAAAAATAGTGTAAGCAGAGTCTACGCGACGATCACCTTTTGGGTACAATTGACCAACTAGTGATGATATATTGGGCTTAAAGAAACCGTTACCGGCAATCATTAGTCCAAGACCACTAAAAAAGAACATGGTAGAAAGACCCGGAGCAGACAGATACGTGCTCCCACAGAAAAAGAGCAGAATCTCACCCAGTGCCATTACCAGTCCACCGGCGATAATCGATCGTTGATTTCCCCAGTATTTATCGGCAATGAACCCACCAATAAGTGGCGTTAAATACACCAGACTGGTATAACTTCCGTATAAACTTGAAGCAAAAGCTTTATCAAAAAGCAATGCTTTGGTCATGAACAACACCAAAACGGCACGCATGCCATAATAATTAAAACGTTCCCACATCTCTGTGGCAAACAAAATATAAAGTCCTTTGGGATGACTTGTTGTTGACTGATTCACTGACATAATTCTTTCTTAAATTACTAACCTATACCTATTTTAAAATAAAAAATGAACGCCGACAAATCGGCGTTCACAACCCATTATTTGACACAATGCTTAATTGTATCTGCAAAATTAGTCATTCTGACTGAATATTCATATTTTATACAAACATAAACTTACATTTTTAAGATATATTCCTACAAAATAACATATTTCATCTCACTTTCTTCAAGTCTATCGTTACTTTGCTTACTTTTCCACCAAGAGGCGGGTTTAGCTTAGAAAGACAAACCTCCAATGCTTGAATCTGAGGAAACTTATTCATGATCTTATCCAAAATTCGCTGGCCGACATGTTCAATCAGTTTCGAAGGTATTTCCATTTGCTCTTTCACCACATCATACACCAATTGATAATTAAGAGTATCTTCCAGTTTATCAGTTTGTCCTGGCAACTGGGTATCCATCATCATACTAATGCTGACAATAAATGTATTGCCCAGCATCTGCTCGTGTTCCATACAACCATGAAAGGCGTGGAACTCCATATTTTCAAGTGTAATCTTACTCATAATCATTTATCCTTAGGGCTTACTTCACTCATAAATTCCCCATCGGCTACAAAGGTACTTATTTTATCACCCACTTTCACCTGACGCACCGAAGTGATTCGTTTTCCATTGACAGTAGAAATAGTATATCCATGCCGCAATAAGAAAGTCGGTGAATGCGTTTCGATATTCTTTTCGAGCAACAAAAGTTTGTTATTCTGTTTCAACAACCTCATACGAACGGATGATTGCAACCGATTCTTTTGTCTGTCCAGCAAATGTGCTCGTTGCATTACCCAACTTCGCAAGGTCTGCTTGATGCGAGTCTTTGCCTGATGCACAAAAGACTTTTCGCTTTCCAGTTTATTTTTTACCAAATAGCTAATGTCCGAAAAAATATCCAACAGTTGATTTTCGGCTTGTTGTAAATTCGAAATCAAAAACTCAGCAACAGCCGTTGGTGTTTTCAGACTGGTATGCGCCACCATATCCAGAATAGACACATCGCGCTGATGACCAATGCCGGCAATAATAGGCAACGGAAACTGAGCGCAATTCAACGCCAAATCGTACGAATCGAAACAAGCCAAATCGGTTGTTGCTCCACCGCCACGAATGATCACCACCACGTCAAACAAATCAATACTCTCGTATACCCTTTCCAAAGCCAAGATCATAGACCCTTCAGCCTGATCACCCTGCATAATTGCAGGAAAAAGTTTGGTATAAAAAACAAATTGAGCAGGATCGTTGTTCAGTTGATCGGAAAAATCGCCGTAACCTGCAGCGGTGGCCGAAGAAATAATGGCTATGCGCTGGGGCAAGTGTGGCAGTACAAGCAACTTGTTCATTTCCACAATACCATCTTCCTCCAACTGACGAATAACTTTAAGCCGACGGGCAGCCATTTCGCCAATAGTGAAGGTAGGATCGATATCGCGTATGTTAAGACTAAAGCCATAAACGCCATGGAACTCCACCGTTACCGCCACCAATACATTCAGCCCGGCACGCAGGGATTGACCGGTACTACTTTCGAAGTAAGGTTTTAGCATTCTGTAAGTAGTTGCCCAGATAGTCGCTTTTGATTTTGCGAGCAAAGTATCAGAGCGACTATCCTTCTCTATTAGTTCCAAATAACAATGCCCCCCGGGATTTTCGCGCAACTCGCTTATTTCGGCACGAATCCACACCGGGCTGTCAAACCCCATGCGAATAGTTTCCTGAATCTGAGAAGTAAGTTCTGAGAGTGTTATTGAGTTCATAATTCTAATGCATCATTAGCAATGCATATTCCACAGTTTAAGACAATCATTTCAGATTATCATATTTAAAAAATTAGTTTATCACCACCTTGTGCGAACTTGACTGTCCACCACCAACAATATTAACCACATATACTCCCGCAGCCAAGTTCCCGGCCGGAAGAATGGTTTCATGCTCCGATACAGGTTGATCCATTTGCAAAATACCGGTTGCCGAATAGACCCGAACAAGCTCATCTGCCGAAATTTTATTATCAAACAATCGGATATGAATTGTTCTGTCTGAGAAATTAAAGCCAATAGCCACATCGCTCGTTTGAGCAATTTTGCTGGCATTAAAGAATGGCAATCTTGCCAATGCAGTACGAAAATCGGGAATCCCGTAACCCAATTGAGCAGTAGGATTGGCATAATTATTTGCACTTTCGTAAACAGTTTTTAAAAGTATTTCTGTAGTACTGGGGGCATTTATATTTTTTGCCGCTTGTAGAAAACAAGCCATCATTCCAGCCATAATAGGCGACGCATAAGAAGTACCATCTCCGACTACAGGCAAGCCTTTCGTTGAGATAAGTGCTGCCGAAGTTCCCATTGTACAAACCTCAGGCTTCACACGATTGTCGGAGCTGGGACCATAGGACGAAAAGGTACTGGAAACACCTGAATTGTCGACTCCACCTACAGTAATTATTCCTTTTGCATCAGCAGGTGCCCCGATATAATGCCATGCTTTATTACCTTCGTTACCCGCACTACTACAAACAATAATGCCCTTTTTGGCAGCCAGTGCGGCGCAGCGACTAGCCCTTGAGACTTCGCCATTCATATCTGCATAGGTATAATCCATAATCGGATCGTTGAATTTTGTATACCCTAAAGATGAATTGACCACATCCACCCCCACACTATCTGCAAATTCAATTCCCGAGCACCAAAAATCAGTTTCTACAAGGTATTCCGTTGTCACATATTCTGTTCGGATAAGCCAGAAAGAGGCATCGGGAGCAGTACCTATGAACGATCCGGGTAAATTACCCGCCAGAATGGACATAACATCAGCACCATGCGCATCCTCAGCGTAGATATTCGAATTCGGATTTACAAAATCCTTTGTTCCCAGCAAGCGTCCTTGCAAGTTCAGGCTATCAAATGCCGGATTTTTATTCACATTAAAAAAACCGGCATCCAGCACACCCACCACAATTCCCTTTCCACGGTAACCTAAATCGTGTAAATATTTACCATTCATCTGGTTGATTTGAGCCGCAGCACTACCATAGTCGCTTGACGGTTCAACCATTTTAGTTCGTTTTGATGAACCCGCAGCTAAATCAATTTTACCTGTATACTTTACCCATTTTACAAAAGCGAAGGCCCGCACTAAACTCATTTTGCTCGAATCAGTCAATAAAACCGTCGCACCATTCATCCATTTACTCCGATTATGAACATGAATGCCCAGATTTTCGACCTGCGACAGATAGGTAGGAGTTATAGGCAAATCGGTAGAGTCAATACCCGGAGCACGTTGCGCCCTACGCTCGATGGCTCGGGCAGAAAGGTACTCCGAAGGTTTAGTCAACGAATAAGGCGAATTGTTTTTATTCGCAAATTGCACATAGAAATAATAACCAGTCGTTGCTAAAACTGAAGTACTCCAAAATAACAGAAAAACAAGAAATAAGCCGACCTTTTGAAAAGAAGTAGTTGTTGTTTTCATACGCTTCTGTTTTTGATATATACAAAGATACAATATTTAATAGCTAATCTATATCTAAACTATTAAAAAACATTAATATTTTATCATTTCATATGTACAATTACGAAAGTTTCGTAGATTTGCGAAGTATTCGTAATACATCAATATTAAAGCACTTATCTAATAGTTAAGAACCCAGATACAACCCTAAAACGATCTGACATATTCTTTATATAGACCAATGTGACTAAACTAAAAAATTAATCGAAAATGAAAAAAAGTATTCTTCTTGGACTGATCTTCATCTTGTTCTTTTCCTCATTCCAGAAAAACAAGACAGCTACATTAATTGGGGATATTGAAAAATCTGACAAAACGCCACTACTTATTAACGATTCCAAAATCTCCATCTCATTTGACACCATTAATTTGATTAACGGTAGGTTTAATCAAATTGTTCAAACAGAAAACGCCTGTTTCAAAACTCTAAAGTATGGACAAGCCCAAAAAGATATTTTTCTTGCTCCAGATTATTCTTTAAAGATATCGTTTGAGGCAACTAATTTTGGCAACACAATAAAGTACGAAGGAAAAGGAGCAACTGAAAATAGGATTCTTGATTCAATTGCAATTGCGACCAGAAACTTTAATCATCGATTTGTATACACACAACCTTTAGAGATTGCAACAAAATATATCGATTCAACATACGGCGCATATCAAAAGTATTTTGAAAAACTAACAATTACAAACAAAGTAGATCCTATCTTCTTTGAGTACGAAAAAAAATCGTTGTCATATAGTGCTTGTGCATTGAAGACAGTACTGGGACTTCAAAATAACGTTACAGACACAAGCTATTATCACTTTTTTAATAAAGTCGCCATTGAGAATGACAACTATTTAAATATCTCCAGCTACAGAGATTTCCTACAATACTATATAAATGTAAAAACAAGAACTATATTAGCAAAAATGGATTCTTTGGAGACAAAGTCACAGCTTGCTTATTCAAACGCAACATTAAAAGTAATAGACGAAATAAAGAACCAAAAACTTAAAGAATATTTAGTCTTTGAGAACACGAAAATGAAGTTAGAATTTGAAGGTGCTGACCACTTCGAAAAGCAGAAAGAGTATTTCCAAAAAAACAATACCGATTCCACTTATGCAAAAGAAATTCGAAGGATCTACACAAAAAAGTTACTATTAACATCAGGAAAAGAAGCTCCAAGTTTCACCTGCACTGATAGTAATGGCATCAACCATTCGTTAACTGATTTCAAAGGAAAATATGTGTATCTAGATTTTTGGGCAACATGGTGTGGCCCGTGTAGACAAGAAATGCCAAGTTATATAAAACTACAATCAGATTATAAAGGAAAAGATATAATCTTTATAAGTATCTCTATCGATGAAAATAAAGAGAGTTGGGAGAAAGTAGTTAAAGAGAGTAAGGCGGATGGTTTAAGCCTTATTACAACAGGAGGAATTGATTCTAATGTTGCAAAGGCATATCAAATTAGTGGAATTCCAACATTTGTATTAATTGACAAAGCTGGGAAACTAATTAATTCACAAGCCCCAAGACCTTCAGATAATGATTTAAGAAAAACATTGGATACTCTTTTACAGAATCAGTAAAGAGAACGAAATTGAAAACAACAGAAAATATGGAAAAGCTAACAAATCAAGAAGAAGAAATGATGCTGATTATTTGGCAGCATGGAAAAGGATTTATAAAAGATTATATCCAAAAGATGGATGACCCCACCCCACCCTACACCACGGTGGCATCGATTATAAAAAACCTGGAACGAAAAGGATATGTAAAAGGCACCCGTTATGGCAACACTTACGAGTACTGCGCAATGGTGGAAGAAAGCGAGTACAAATCCAAATTTATGACGAGTGTGGTGCAAAACTACTTCGACAATTCGTACAAAGAAATGGTGAGCTATTTTGTAGAGAAACAAAAAATTTCAGCTGAAGAATTACAAGAAATCATTAAACTAATTGAGAAAAAATGAACGACGCACTCATGTATTTTCTAGAAGTGAACATTGCGATAGCTCTGTTCTACTTGTTCTATCGATTATTTTTTGCCGGGGATACTTTTTGGAAAACCCGTCGGTATTATATGCTGTTCAGCATATTGCTTTCGTTTGTATATCCATTTCTATCGGTAGAGAGCTGGCTGCAGAAACAAGAGCCTGTTCAAAAATTGATTGTAAATTATGCCACCTTACCGGAATTTACAGTAACTGCAGTACGTGAAACATCCATTTTCAGCCTCGGAAATATTTCAATGGCTATTTACGGTTTGGTAGTTCTAATACTTTTGGTTCGGTTTATCCTGCAACTTGCGTCAATTCTTCGCATCCGCCTACATGGAACGGTAAAAATGGTGCAAAACACACGAATCATTGCCATCGAAAAAGAAGTCACACCGTTTTCGTTTTTCGGGTCGGTATTTATGAATCCCGAGTTGCATAACGAGCACGAAACAAAAGAAATCTTAGCGCACGAGTTGACGCATGTCCGTCAGGGACACAGTTTTGATGTGTTGGTGAGTGAAGTTCTGACCATCATTCTTTGGTTGAATCCTGCCACCTGGTTGCTAAAGCGTGAAATCCGACAAAATCTAGAATTTTTGGCCGACAATAAAGTCATCGAATCGGGTTTTGACTCGCAAACCTATCAATATCATCTGTTGCAATTGTCATATCAAACTCCCGAGCATAAGCTTGGAAATAAATTTAATGTGTCACCCTTAAAAAAACGTATTATTATGATGAATCAAAAAAAATCTGCAAAAGCGAGTTTACTGAAATACTCGCTTATCGTTCCATTGGCATTGGCGCTGGTTGTTTCGAGCAATGCACAAACAGTAATCAATAAGGCAAAAAAGGCCTTGACCACGACTACGACAAAAGAAGTAAAAGCTACTGAGAAAAAAACGCTGATAGCCCCTGCTAAAAGTTCGGCAGAACTAACTGACCCTGTTACGGTGGTAGAAAACGGAGAAACCGAAAAAACCTGGGATGTAGTAGAAAAAATGCCACAGTATCCGGGAGGAGAACAGGAAATGATGGGATATCTGGGAAGAAATATTAGATACCCAGTTGAAGCACAAAAAAGTGGGACTCAGGGTAAAGTTATTGTCGCCTTTATTGTCAGTTCTACAGGAAAAGTAATTCATCCCGAAATTTTACGTAGCGTAGACCCCTATTTAGATAAAGAAGCAATACGCATGATAAGCACATTTCCTAATTTTATACCCGGTGAACAAAATGGTAAAAAAGTAGCCGTTCGCTACACTTTGCCGATTATATTCAAACTGCAAGGCGGTGCTACAACACCTGAACCCTCAATAAGCTCAAATGAAAACCCAATAATCGTTGTAGGATATGGCAAGCAAACTCCTGGTTCAGCACCCAATGTAAAAGAATTTGATCCAAGTAAACCTCCGGTTTTTGTCGTTGATGGAAAGATTCAACCTAAAAATTTCAATGTAAAGACCCTAGACGCCAATACGATTGAAAGAGTCGATGTCAACAAACCCGACAAAGAAGAAGTAAAAGCCAGATTAGTTGCTAAGTATGGCGAAGATGCGGCCAATGGAGTAGTAAAGATAACCTTAAAGGATTAAAGTATGGCGCCTACTGTGCGGTTTTATATCGAAACGGTTGGTGCTAAACAAAAAAACAAACTACCATGAAAAAAACAACACTATTTCTGATATTGATGTTATCAGCAACTATTATTTTCGGACAATCTAAAAATGAGTATCTGAAGAAGGTTTTAAATAAGCTGGAAAAAGTAAAATCGGCTACTTACAACATCAGAGGAGAAGGTTGGGCTCCGGCTGACACGGCTGCATCGATAATTATGAATCATTTTGTAAAAGAGTATAACCATCCGCAAGATTCTACTATTGGTGCAAGTTTCGTCTCACTTTTACAGAAAGATACTACTCAAATGACTTTTAGTTATGATGGAAAAATGTCAGCTGATGTTTACTACGAAAACAAAACAATAGTGATTGATAGTTTCATGGTCAAAAGGGCTCCATTTAGAGTGTTGACACCACCTTTCTTTAGCCGCACAAAAAATATATTCAGATATGCTTTGGAAACAAAGGACAGCATTTTAATAAAAATAGAAGAACAAAAAGAATCTGTCTATTGCCGTTTTACCATCTTTGGAAATAAACAGGTCGAATTTTTTGGTAAAGCATATTATATAGAAAACCCTTACGATTTTGGAGACGCAACTTCTAAATATGAGATTTGGATAGATAAATCGACTGACTTGCCGTATAAAGTCCGTAGGGAAATGTCAACCGATATCTCTGTTGAAACAATCAGCAATGTCAGTCTCAACAAAATAAAAATTGAAGATTTCAAAGCATCTAATTATTTTCAGCCTGATTATAAATTAGTAGCCTATGGTGAAGGGAATAAGAAACAGAAGGAAAATAGCTTGATTGGCAAAAAAGCACCTAATTGGGCTTTGGTGGATACAAATAATAAACCACTGTCGTTAAACGCACTAAAAAGTAAAGTTGTAATGATTCAGTTTACGAGTGTGAGTTGTGGTCCTTGCAGGGTATCCATCCCATTCTTAAATAAACTGACATCAGCGTATAATAAGAAGGATTTTGATTTCGCTGCTATTGAATGCACCGCAAACAGTTTACGTGCATTGCAATTTTACCAAAATAAAAATGCTATAAATTACAAGTTTCTGAAATCAACAAAAGCGGTTTTAAAGGATTATGAAATTGTATCCTTTCCTATGTTCTTTATTCTTGATAAAAATAGAGTTATCAAAAAAACAATCAACGGTTATGGACAGACGACAACTGATAAAGAGATCAGAGATACTATTGATAAATTGCTGAAATAATTTTCAGTCCGTTACACATTACCGGTTGTATTCAGACTTCAATAATAGTCTACATTCTAAAAAAACTATAAATCAATTAGCATTAAGGGCTTCGCACTGAGCGAAGCCTTTAGTATATGCACGTAAACCAAATCTTATTTGTATTTTTGTTTCCGAAAATTTACAATTAATTATTCACAAGTATTTACACCAGAAATATCATACTATTAAAGCTGCATTATGAATTACACACCAACTTCCAACATCAAGATTTTCAAAATTAGCATCGCTCTACTGCTATTATTCACTTTCTCTTTTACAACAAAAGCTCAAAATCAGGTGATGGCACCAACTCAGGATTCAGTTTATTCCATCGTCGATAGCATGCCTAAGTTTCCGGGTGGCGAAAAAGCATTGATGAATTACGTTTATCGGAACACCAGGTACCCTGCCGAGGCTTATAAAAAGAAACAGGAAGGAAAAGTTATTTTGCAGTTTGTTATCAACAAACAAGGGTTGGTTGAAAATGCAAAAGTGGCAAGAGGAGTCTCTCCTGCTTTGGACAAAGAGGCATTGCGCGTTGTAAATTCATTTCCGGCATGGATACCGGGCATTCAGAACGAGTTGAATGTGGCTGTAAGCATGACATTGCCTATCGCCTTTAAATACGTAGCCATTGATAGTACCAACTGGGATATAAATGAGAAAACACTGGTGATCATCGATGACGTAAAAATGCCGGAGACCTTCAATATTGACATCTTAAATCTTGGACGATTCAACGATGTAAAAGTGTTCAAACCATTTCCGGAACAAGAAAAAGCCAGATTGATGAAAGAGTATGGCAAACAAGCTGCCGACGGAGTAGTGTTGATAAAAAGTAACAAATACGAAATGTACTACGCTTTGGCCGACTCCACCGGCTGCAAAGAAGCAGCCGCTATCCCGCAGTTTGAAGGCGGAAACGATGTGCTTTTGAAACACATTGCCGACAGCATTCAATATCCTTTTGTGCCTAAGCGATTAAAGACCGAAGGAAAAGTAATTGTTCGATTCACAGTAGACAAAACCGGAAAGATAAATGATGCTAAAGTGGTGAAATCGCTCGATTATTTTCTGGACAAAGAAGCCATTCGCGTTATCAATACCCTGCCAAACTGGATTCCCGGCACACAGTGCAACCAAAAAGTGAATATTGTTGTTACCATGCCAGTCAACTTTACATTGGACGTTCCTGCCACCGAAAAAGCAGTTTGGAAACCGAATGAGAAAACAGTTGTGATGCTTGACGGGGTCAGATTACCATCTGTTTTTGATCTTTCGTGGGTCAGTTACACCAACCTAACGTCATACAAAGTTCTTGAGCCAAAAACAAAAGAAGTCATCAAACAATTGACAAAAGAGTACGGTAAAGACGCTGTGAATGGCGTGGTGTTGATTGGCACGAAAGAAGAAAAAGCTGCGAAGTAAGCCTCGCAAAACGAGAAAATGACTTCATACATGCGCAATATTGCGCATGAGTTATGGGCGGCAATATTCTACTTACAGAAAATTGCCGCCCAACTATTATCGGCAATTTCCCAAGACGAGGAAATTGCGCATGAAATACGAGCGGCAATTTCCCAAAGGCGGGACATTGCGCATGAAGTATCAACGGCAACTTCCAAAGGTGGGGACATCGCGCATGAAATACCGGCGGCAACTTCCCAAGGTGGGGAAGTTGCGCATGAAGTATCAGCGGCAATTTCCCCACATTGGGACAGTGCATATAGACTACTCGAAGTAATCTTATTCACCGAAATTTTCTTTGCAACAAGGAACTTAAGTAAGAAATATGAAGAAACAACACAAGAAATACAGGATAATAATAGCTTTGCTTTTGAGTGCATATGCTTTTACATGCAATGCGCAGAAAGCCAATAGAATCATTAAAGACAGCACTGACAATCAACATTTACCCTCTGATTATTATGAGAGCATGCCTTCGTTTCCGGGTGGAGATGCTAAATTAATGAATTACACCAAAAAGAACATCAATTATCCGCTTGAAGATAAAGCTAAAGGCATCGAAGGAAAAGTACTTGTTAGATTCACTGTAACTAAAACAGGAAAAATCAAAGATATCACAATTTTAAGAGGGCTCTCAAAGCAAATTGACGAAGAAGCCGTACGTATTGCAACTACTCTTCCTTATTTTATCCCCGGAACTTTAGCTAAAGGAAAGCCAGCTGATATTGAATATACTTTACCGATAGTATTCAAAATAGAACCCACTAATAATGTTTATGACGTCGTTGAAAAAATGCCCCAATTTCCAGGTGGAGATGGGGCATTATCAAAAGCAATAGAGAAAAATATTATTTATCCACGATTCGAATTTGAAGGGTTTTATGGAGGAAAAGTCATAGTAAAATTTATCATCACAAAAAAGGGCAAGATATCTAACGCCAAAATATTAAAATCACTAGATCCTTTTTATGACAAAAAAGCAATTCGCACTATAAAATTATTGCCAAAATGGATTCCAGGTGAGCATGAGGGTAAAAAAGTAAATGTTTATTACACATTACCGGTAATTTTCAGACTTCAAGAATAAATAGAAAATTTCCACACTCTTAATTCACCCCTTGATTATCAAAAAGAACGAACATTCAAAACCATTTTCGCTGAAGGGTGTTATGTAGACTCCAAGCAAGAATAGCTTGGGCATTGTCTAACTTAATAATTTACAATCATGACACTAGATCCAATTATTTGCGGTTGTTATGACATACATAGAAGAACAATTGCAACTGCCATCAGAGAAAAAGGTTACAGAACTGTCGACCAGATAAACAAAGAGTTTTTCCTGGATAAAGCTTGTGGAAACTGCAAGGAAGAAGTTCGCGAAGTGCTAAAAGCAAGCCAAAGGTAACTAATTGTTGAGATAAAAGAGAAAATCGGTTTGATTTTCTTCCCTTCATAAGTTTAGTGGGAGTAGGAGTTCAATCTCGTACTCCCACTATTGTTTGGAAACTTATTCGTATTTTTGTTATCTCAATAAAAGTGGAGGTCTAAAGTGGGAGTGCGACTTCAAGTCGCGCCCCCACTAACCAAGAAAACCTATGCAACAATATCTTTCCATACTTAAACAATACTGGGGCTACGATGAGTTTCGGGCATTGCAGAGCGATATTATCCGCAGCATCGCGTCGGGTAAAGATACGCTTGGACTTATGCCAACGGGTGGTGGTAAATCACTGACTTTTCAGGTACCGGCAATGACTATGGACGGCATTTGCATAGTAGTTACACCGCTTATTGCCTTAATGAAAGATCAGGTGGAGAACCTGAAGAAGCGAGGAATCACAGCCGCTGCCATTTACTCGGGCATGACGCAAAACGACATTATGCTTACGCTCGACAACTCGGTGTTTGGCGCCTATAAATTTCTGTACGTTTCGCCCGAACGGTTGGCAACGCCTATCTTCCTGCAAAAGATAAAGCAAGCCACCGTGTGTATGATTGCTGTGGACGAGTCGCATTGTATCTCGCAGTGGGGTTACGATTTTCGTCCATCCTACCTCCGCATTGCCGATATACGGGAGATATTACCTGACGTTCCGGTGCTGGCACTTACCGCCACGGCTACGCCCGAAGTGGTGGACGACATTCAGAAACAGTTGCTTTTTCGCGAACCGAATCTTTTCCAAAAAAGCTTTCAACGTTCTAACCTGGTGTACGTGGTACGCACGGTGGAGAACAAAGAGGAACACCTGCTCAAAATATTGAACAGCGTTGCCGGCACATCAGTGGTGTATGTCCGTAACCGAAAAAAAACCAAAGAGGTAGCCGATTTCCTGAATCAAAATGGTATTTCGGCGGAGAATTTCCACGCCGGACTGAAAAACGAAACGAAAGACGCCAAGCAAGGTCGCTGGAAATCGGGCGATACACGCGTGATTGTTTCTACCAATGCGTTTGGTATGGGAATAGACAAGGCGGAAGTGCGCACAGTGGTGCACATGGATTTACCCGATTCGGTGGAAGCCTATTTTCAGGAAGCGGGACGTGCGGGTAGAGATGAGAAAAAGGCCTTTGCAGTGCTGCTTTACAACAATGGCGATGCGGTAAAAATGCGAAAACGCGTTACCGACACTTTCCCCGGAAAAGAGATGGTACGCAAGGTGTACGAAGCCTTGGGCAATTACCTGCAAATGGGTGTCGGTTCGGGACTGGACCGTGTTTTTGCCTTCGATATCGGTGATTTCTGCACTAAGTTTAAACTACCCATTCTTATTTCGTACAATTGCCTCAAAATTCTTCAACAAGCCGGATACTTAGAACTTACCGATGAGCAGGATAGTTCGTCGCGTCTGCTTTTTATTGCCAACAAGGATGATCTCTACAAATCGAAACTAACGCCCGATCAGGATAAACTGATTCATATTTTGTTACGTTCGTACACCGGTTTATTTACCGATCTGGCTTCGATAAACGAAGATACTATCGCCAAACGGGTGGAATGGACACGCGACAAAGTTTACGAACAACTCGTTGCGCTGGCCAAGGAACATATTATCCAGTTTATTCCCCGAAAGAAAACGCCCTACCTCACTTTTGTACACGAGCGGGTAGAAACCGACCGTGTAGTGCTCGGTAAAGAAGCATACGATGACCGCCGCGAGCGCTATATTTTACGGGTGAAAAGTGTATTGGACTATGCCAAAGAGGAAAATATCTGTCGCAGTCAGATACTCCTCTCCTATTTTGGAGAAAAAGAAACCAAGCCTTGCGGTAAATGTGATATCTGCCAGAAGCGAAGAGAAACAGAACTTACTGACGAGGAATTTGAAACCATCCGTATGGACATTCTGCAACTATTGACTTCAGAGGAATTGTCCATCAACTCTTTGATAAAAAAAATACCTGTAAAAGAACCCAAAAGCCTGAAAGTAGTTCGCTTTATGATCGATAACGGGCAACTGAAAGAGAATGAATTGATGAAATTGAGTCTAAAAAAATAAGATTGATAATCCTTTTTTCATGGATTAAAAGTTTTATATATTACCATGAGTCTATTTCATAGCATGTGTTATTTTTCAAAAAAATCAACCATATCAAATTAAACCAAATTATTATATTCTAAATACAATTGAGAAATGAAGAACAAAATAATGTATTTATTTTCATTGATAGTTTTACTTGCTAGTTGTGAGAAAGAAGTTGTACATTATAATATAAAAGATATTTTAATTATGAAGTACCCTGCATTAACTGACTCATTGACTATAACTGATTTGGTCTATAACAATGATATAATAAGTGGTTGGAATATTTATAAATCTACTGCATTACTAATTATACCTAATTCAGACATTGATAGATTAAAATCAAGTTCATTCTATACTAAATTTTGGCAATTAAATAAAGAGGCTATGTCCTCATCAGACTCAATTACTTACCGAGTAGTAGACACGCTAGTTTTAAAACCGAATTATGGAATATTGATTGTCAAAAATTTTGAATACTCACATAGAAAAAAAGACATTACGCTATATTTATCTCTTTATTCAAAAAAGAAGAAGTTATTAGCTACGTATGCTTTAGCTCAAGAAATAGAAACACAACCAGGTACTAACTATTCTCATGAAGTTACACATTCTGCAATAACAAATAAAAATCGGCTATTCATTTATGAATTGAAAACTAGTCTACCAGATATCGGTAAACGTTATAATGATTCAATCATTTCAATTTATGATTTGAATACTCAAAAAATGATTAAGTCGGACACAATACATTTAGAATAAAGATATATCAGTCCGATGTAGGTAGTGATTGTCATTTGGACTGAGACCGAACCCTTGTAGAGCAAGGCATTGGACAGCTTTAAACAGGCTTGAATTTAAACTTCAAACCTGTTTTAAAACCGTGCAAAAAAGGCTATTCCTTTTTATCAAAAATACCCGGATATTTTTTCTTCCACGCATACACAAAAAAGCCCAAAGCATACAAGCCCACATTAAAAATACCGATGGAGAAGATGCCAACTGAAAAGATACCGGCAGAAAAAATACCGATGGAGAAAGTACCCGCTGCAAACACACCCATGGCATAATCGCCCGACGAGAAATAACGAAACTCGTGTTCTGAAATACTAAACACATTACCGCTAACGGCACAAAGAACAGCTCCCACGATAAGTAGAGCGATAGCTACAAAAAGAATCCAATGTTTTTTCATTTTTCTGAAATTTTAGAGTGAATAAATTGATCATGCAATCGTTTTGAATTGCAGTGCAAACTTATAGGAAAGCCTTTGTACTCTAAAATTTCAGGGATATATGGTAAGCTTTTGTGATGAAATGCTACGAACTGTGACGGGCTGCTTAGTTGTGGGATAAACGAACGCAGCAATCAGGCATTGATAATGTCCATTAAACTTTTGGAAAGGTTACGCGATACCGGAATTTCCTCGTCGGCACCTTCTAAAACCAATCGGAGACCTTGCGAGTTACCTTTCACCCGAACAATCTTATTCTTGTTCACCAAAAATGCTCTGTGGCATTTTATCATTGAATGATTCTCCTTCAACTGATCTTCGGTTTGTTTGAGGGTATTGCGCAGGACGATACTCTTCAGTTCATTCTCTTTTTGATAAAAAGCCTGAATATAATTGCCCGTGGAAGTTATGTAAATAAGATCGGATGAGTTTACTTCAAGTCTGTCTTTGCTGTTTTCGGCTACCAAATACACTTTTTCGTCGTCCGGTGCATTATCGGTTTTTGTCGTAAAGTCATTGTTATACTCATTGGCAATCTTCAGATTCTCGGCAAGCAAACGGTTTTGATTAATCACCGTCACTACCACTACAGGCATGATACCAACCACCAAGGTATAGAACTGGAAATAAAGAAACGCCTTCAGGTTATTTGTAAAAGAGAGGAAAAAGGAAGAATAGAGAAAGTTGACAACACCAATGCTAACTAAAATCCATACCTGCCAAATGATTTGCTTTAGCACTGTCCATTGCTGAAACTTAAACGTTTTTTTGAAAAGGAAAGGAAAGGCAAAAAGATCGATAAGCAAAACGAGAAAGGTAACAATTCCATATCCAATTTCGAAATACAAGCGATAGTTGTTTTCAAAAGCCGACAATCCGAATGGTTGAAAAAACAGCATGAAAAACGAAATAAACAAACTGATTGCAACTATTATGTTCCAGCGCTTTTCGTATAGCGGATAGGGCTGTTGGAGGTATTGTTTTATCATCAAATCCAATTAATAAATCATTACACAATTTCGCGTCCAAAAGGAGTTAATGCAAGGCCGGCAAGTTTGAAATGCTGCAAGGCAAAGGGAATACCGATAATGGTTATGGCAAACATAACACCAAAAGCCAGGTGCGTAAGTGCTATCCAAAAACCACCGACAAAAAACCAAATGATATTCATTATAGTCGACAAGCAACCGGGATTACCCGGGCGAGTGCGCACTTCACTACCAAAAGGCCACAACGCAAGTACGGCCAGTTTCAGCGTCTGAAGTCCGAATGGGATTCCAATAATGGTAACCATCATAGCCACGCTGGAGATGACATATTCAAGAGCTATCAGCGCTCCACCAAAAACCAACCAGATTATATTGCCTAAGGATTTCATATTTTAGTTACAAGTAGTTAGTTACTAGTTACAAGAATTTATGTTCAGACATTTAGAAGCCTTGTAAATCAAGCTTATCACTATCAATCATTGTCACCCATTTGCCCATTTTCTTTTGAATAACTCGGAAATGGTGTTGCTCTTCGAGCGATATAAGTGAGATAGCTTCCCCCGGATTTTCAGCACGACCGGTTCGTCCAATGCGGTGAATGTAATCTTTTGGCGAACGGGGCAATTCGTAGTTGATCACGTAAGGCAAAAACTGAATGTCGATACCGCGCGAAATCAAGTCAGTAGCCACGAGCACACGAATTTCACCCGATTTGAACTTGCTCAACGCTTCTGTTCTTGCACCCTGACTTTTCTTGCTATGAATAGCTGCCGCTTTAATCCCATTTTTGCGAAGCTTATCTGATATATTGTCCACCTTGTACACCGAATCGGCAAAAACCAACACCTGCTTCATGTCATTGGTTTTAATCAGGTAACGCAACAAAGGACCTTTTTTCTCTTCCGAAACAAAATAACCCAACTGCGAAATTAAATCGAAAGTATCAACCTCTTCTTCAATTTTTATGACAATAGGGTTTTGCAAAATGATTTGATGAATGCGGGTCACATCATCATTCAAAGTGGCTGAAAACAAAAGGTTTTGACGCTTCCTCGGTAACAGCTTAAAGATAAGACTCATCTCTTCTCTAAACCCAAGGTTCAGCATTTTATCCGCTTCGTCCAATACCAGTGTTTCAATTTCGGACAGATGAACCGCTTTCGATTCAACCAGTTCCAACAACCGACCGGGCGTAGCCACCAACACATTGACGCCTTGCAAAGCCATCATTTGCGGATTAATAGAAACACCGCCAAACACCGCCATTGTTTTTACACGATCCGTAAGTACAGCACCAAATGTAATGAATACTTCGCTTACCTGCATGGCCAACTCACGCGTTGGCACCAACACCAACACATTGACGTGGCGATTTTTAGTCACGGTTTTACCCTGCAAATTCATCAGGATTGGCAACACATAACTGGCCGTTTTACCCGAACCGGTTTTGGCAATACCCAACACATCACGCTTCTTTAGAATAGCCGGAATGGCTTCTTGCTGAATGGGATAAGACTGAGTGAAATTTTTATCAGCAAGCGCTTTAAGTAAAGCCGGAGATAATCCTAAAGAGTCGAAAGACATATATAATTTTTAAAGTGAGTTTGTTTGTTCTTTTGGCAATTCCTCTGATTTTTCTTTCTTTTCAGATTTATTGTTATCCAATAGAATGTAAATGATCGGCAAAATACCGAGGGTATTGAAAATAGCAATGCAAATAAACCAGGCCAATTCGTTGTTACGACCCGCTCTCCACATGCCGATTAGTTTCCAAACGGCATCCCAAAGTGCGCAAATAACAATCAAAGGAATGAACCAACCGAGAACACCGGCAAATTGTTGTAGATTTTCCATTGTAATTTAATTTTAGAGGTTAGTATTAGTTACTAGTTACAAGTATATGGTTACTAGTTACAAGTCTTATTCTACATATTGTACAAAAGTACAAAATAATCTCAGAATCAATCAATTTCTCTTACAATTATGAATTGTGCATTATGAATTATGCATTCGTTTACGACATTCTGTTTTTGTAGTCTTCGTATCCGAATTCACGAATCAGTTTGAATTCATTTCCGGTTGTCCACATACCCATTGCCGGGTGTGAAACTCCGTTGAACATAGTTGTTTTTACCATGGTGTAATGAATCATATCTTCGAAAACAATGCGGTCGCCAATCTTCAACTCATGGTCGAACGACCAATCGCCATAGAAGTCACCCGACAAACAACTGTTTCCACCCATCCGATAGGTCGGTTTGCCGGGAACAGCATCCGTCGCTCCAACAATAGCCGGTTTATAGGGCATCTCGAGACAATCGGGCATGTGACAAGCAAAAGACACATCGAGCATGGCTGTTTTGATGCCTCTGTTCTCCACAATATCAACTACCGAAGACAGCAACACACCGGTTCGCCATGCAAAAGCGCTTCCCGGTTCCAAAATCAATTGTAGATGTGGATATTTCGCATTGAATGTCTTCAACAGCGAAATCAGATGCTCGGTATCATACCCTTCTTTGGTCATTAAATGCCCGCCGCCCATGTTCAACCACTTGATTTGTGAAAAGAACTTGCCAAATTTTTCTTCTACGACCGCCAATGTTCTCTCCAAATCGAAAGAAGTAGACTCACAAAGTGTATGAAAATGCAACCCTTCCACTCCTTCGGGAAGTGTATCGCCTAACAGTTCAGCCACTACACCCAATCGTGATCCGGGTGCACAAGGATTGTACAAATCCGTTTCCACATCCGAAAACTCAGGATTAATTCGCAACCCACACGATATATTTTCCGTTTTAGTTTGTGGATAAAAACGCTCGAACTGCTGCAAAGAGTTGAAGGTAATATGACTACTGCAACGCATGATTTCAGGGAATTCACGATCGGTATAAGCCGGTCCGTACGTATGTGCTTTGCTGCCCATTTCTTCGTATGCCAAACGCGCTTCAGCCAATGAGCTGGCAGTAGAATAAGGAACATATTCGCGTACAATGGGAAACACGCTCCACATGGCAAAGGCTTTGAAAGCAAGAATAATTTCCACACCGGCACGTTCTTTTACCGATTTTATTAATGTCAGATTTTTGCGAAATGCTGCTTCGTCTAATACGTAGCAAGGGGAAGGTATATTTTGATAATTCATAATTGATAATTCATAATGCATAATTGCTGCAAAGATAATGATTTTAAACACGTAGAGACGCACGGCCGTGCGTCTCTACGAATATCAAAACAAATGTAGGAATTACAATTCCAAATCAATATTATGCAGTTCGTGCCAAGGTAAACCGTGAATGTTCAATTGTTCCATAAACGGATCGGGATTGAATTCCTCCACATTATAAACACCGGCCTTGCGCCATTCGCCTTTGAAGAACATCATAGCACCAATCATGGCTGGAACTCCGGTAGTGTAGCTTACGCCTTGCGCACCGGTTTCTTTATATGCTGCTTCGTGGCTGCAATTGTTGTACACGTAGTAAGTTACTTCTTTGCCATCTTTCAATCCTTTGATACGGCATCCGATAGACGTTTCTCCTGTATAGTTTTCACCCAAATCACCCGGATTAGGAAGAACAGCTTTCAGGAACTGAATCGGAACAATTTTTTGTCCATTGTATTCTACTTCGTCAATACGAGCCATTCCGATATTTTGGATAACACGTAAATGCGTCAGGTATTCTTGTCCAAAAGTCATCCAGAAACGGGCACGTTTAATAGTTGGATAGTTTTTCACCAACGATTCCAATTCTTCGTGATAGATTACATACGATTCTTTTGGTCCCACTTCCGGATAATTCAATGGCATGTGAATTTCGTGTGGTTCAGTTTCGATCCATTGTCCGTTTTCCCAGTATTTTCCACGTTGAGTTACCTCACGAATATTGATTTCCGGATTAAAGTTGGTTGCAAATGCTTTGTGGTGATCACCAGCATTACAATCCACAATATCAAGGTAATGAATCTCGTCGAAATGATGTTTAGCTGCATAGGCAGTATAAATGCTCGTCACTCCCGGGTCAAAACCGCAACCAAGAATAGCAGTTAAACCTGCTTTTTCGAAGCGTTCTTTGTATGCCCATTGCCAGCTGTATTCAAAATGAGCTTCGTCTTTCGGTTCGTAGTTGGCAGTATCCAAATAGTTTACGCCGGCTTCCAGACAAGCATCCATTATCGTTAAATCCTGATAAGGAAGTGCAACGTTGATAAGCAATTCAGGTTTATATGCATTGAGCAATGTTACAAGTTCGGGGACATTATCAGCATCAACCTGTGCTGTCTTCACTTCCACTCCAAAACGTTTTTTTACGTCTGCAGCGATTATGTCGCATTTTGATTTGGTACGACTGGCCAACATGATTTCAGTAAATACATCCGAATTTTGAGCCACTTTGTTTACCACAACAGTTCCCACGCCTCCGGCGCCGATAATCAATACTTTTCCCATTTTTTGTTGAATTATTGAGAGTTTTGTTTTTAAATTTTGAGCCTACAAAAATAGCTGTTTTTGATGAAATACAAAAATGAATAAATATTTATTTTTATGCAATTTAGAACAAGTGGTACAATCGACCCAACACGCTTAAAAGCTAATAGACAGCCAACTTGTCTTTTGTCTACTTCCTATATTCCGTTTTATCAAATCCTTCCAGCGCCTCTTTGCGCTCTGTACAGGTACCACAGGTGCCACAATGTACTTCCTGACCATTGTAACAGGAATATGTTTTTTCGAAAGGCACATTGATTTCTTTTCCAATCAAGGCAATTTCACGTTTCGTCAAATTAGTAAACGGAGCAAAAATCTCCACATGATTATACGTCCCAAAACGAATGGCATCACTCATGCTGTTGATAAACTCAGGACGACAATCGGGATAAATAGCATGATCGCCCGCATGATTGGAAATAAGCAAGCGATTGCAATCCATACTTTCGGCAATACCGGCGGCAATGCTCAGCATAATGCCATTACGAAACGGCACGACTGTTTTCTTCATACTTTCGTCTTCATAATGACCGTCGGGGATATCACCGCCCGACTGCAATAAATCGGATACAAAACCCATTTTATTCAAATCGATGTCTACAATTCGATGCTCAATACCAAGCGATCTACAATTTTGAGCGGCATATCCTATTTCAATTTTATTATGTTTGGAACCGTAATCGAACGAAACTGCCAATCTGATTTCATCGGCATGTTTGTACAGCGCTACCGAACTGTCCATTCCACCCGAATAAAGAATTACTATATCTCTCATTTTTTCAATTTTTTATTCGGCACAAAATTACTCAAAAGCATCGAGAATTGAACGAACAACATTTTTTTTGTATTTTTGCAGAAGAAATACACGCGAAGACGCTAAACTTAGTGACTCTTTGTGAACTAAATACCTTAGTGGTAAAAAAAATGAATTCAAAACCTACAAAAATATTACCTGCCGAATGGGCTGAACAACAATTTGTTCAACTGACATGGCCACATTCCGAAACTGATTGGGCTGATATGCTCGACGAAGTAAACGAATGCTTTGTGAACATTGCCCGCGAAATCATTAAACACCAAAATCTGTTGATTGTTTGTACGGATACCGATGAAGTGGAAGAACTGCTGGGCGATGCTGATTTATCTAAAATCACTTTTGCTGAAATGCCAACGAACGATACCTGGGCACGCGATCATGGCGGAATAACAGTTCTTGAAGATGGAAAACCGGTTGTTTATGATTTCACTTTCAACGGTTGGGGAATGAAGTTTGCAGCCAATCATGATAATATGATAACCCGTAAACTCTACGCAGCAGGAATCTTTGGTAACGCAGGACACAGAAACTGTTTTGATTTTGTACTCGAAGGTGGTAGCATCGAATCGGATGGTGAAGGATCTATTTTGACTACAGCGGAATGCCTACTTTCCGACAACCGGAATAATCTATCGGAAGATGATATAGAAGCAAAACTAAAAGAGTATTTTGGACTGAAACAGGTGCTTTGGTTGAACCACGGTTACTTAGCCGGCGATGATACCGATAGTCATGTTGATACTTTGGCGCGTCTGTGCGACAGAAGCACCATTGCCTACGTAAAATGTGAGGATCCGGAAGATGAGCATTTCGAAGAATTGCGGAAGATGAAAAAAGAACTTCGTAATTTCAGAACTTCCGATGGAAAATATTTCCGTCTTATTGCCCTACCAATGGCCGACGAAGTCTATTTTGAAGGCGAACGATTACCTGCCACTTACGCCAACTTCTTAATCATCAACGGAGCCGTTCTGGTGCCAACATACAATTCGCCAAAAGATGAAATTGCAAAAGAACAATTGAAAAAAGCCTTCCCCGACCGGGAAATAGTAGGCATCAATTGTAACGCATTAATCAAACAACATGGGTCGTTGCATTGCGTAACGATGCAATATCCCAGCGGCAAGGAATAAGCGGCAAGAAAGTAAGTAAAAAGCATCGCAAAGTAAAAAACAACGAAGCAAATATGAAAGTAGCTTTAATTCAACAATCCAACACAGCCAGTCGTTCTGAGAACGTAGCAAAGCTGGAAAACAACATACGTACGTGCGCTGCAAATGGAGCTGAACTGATTGTGCTGCAAGAGTTGCACAATGGCTTGTATTTCTGCCAGACAGAAGATCCTGCAGTTTTTGAACAAGCAGAAACTATTCCGGGACCTTCCACCGAATCGTTTGGGAAACTGGCAAAAGAACTTGGTGTAGTCATCGTTCTTTCATTATTCGAGAAACGTGCTCCAGGTTTACATCATAATACCGCCGTAGTCATTGAAAAAGATGGAACCATAGCCGGTAAATATCGCAAAATGCATATTCCTGACGATCCGGCTTATTACGAAAAGTTTTATTTCACTCCGGGAGACTTGGGTTTTGAACCGATTCAAACATCAGTCGGAAAATTGGGTGTGCTTGTTTGTTGGGATCAATGGTATCCCGAAGCTGCACGACTAATGACTATGGCAGGAGCAGAAATATTGATTTATCCAACCGCCATTGGTTGGGAAAGTACAGATAGTCACGAAGAAAAACAACGTCAAACCGATGCGTGGATTATTTCGCAACGTGCACATGCTGTGGCCAACGGACTTCACGTTATTTCATGCAATCGTACCGGCTACGAACCCGATCCTTCGGGCGTAACCAATGGTATTCAGTTTTGGGGTAATAGTTTTATTGCAGGTCCGCAGGGTGAAATCATTACCCAAGCGGCAAATGACAAAGACGAAAATATAATTGTAGAAATAGACTTATCACGCACTGAAACCGTTCGTCGCATGTGGCCTTTCTTTCGCGACAGACGCATTGATGCCTTTGATGATTTGACCAAAAGGTGGAGAGAATAATTTTTGCCTCCGGCGTTTAATGCTCCCTACGGTCGCGATATTAGCTTTGCGATATTACTCCCTGCAGTCGTTGATATAACACAAAAAACAAATACGGGTTTCAGAAGCACAAAACTTCCGAAACCCGTATTCTGTATAAGCCTATCAACAAAGATTAGAAACTTGGTATTTTGAAACCACCCTCTTCAATCTGTTGTTCTACATTACGTTTTTGCTTCTCGATACTCTTTCCAATTTTAAAGTTGTAACTATACGCCACTGCAAAAGCTACCTGCGTCTTCATGTACGTTTCTGTACGTTGATAAATGCTATTACTCCTCAAGGTTGCTTTACTGTCGAAAAAGTTTTTGGCAAAAGGATTAAACGATAGAAGAGTCAGCGAACTATTGTTTTTAAACTGCTTGACTAGACCAAGAAGATAAAAAGGCGACATTTTTGTTTCCGTTTGTCCATCCAATACCGGACCACTTAACTGGAAGAATGAAATAAACTTCAGATCCAGTGGTAAAGGTGCCATTACAAACGAATTCCAGTTCCAACTTCGTTGATTAGTTGCATTTATCTGTTCAAGATACTTGTCGATATGATTAAACGAGTATCTGAAGTTAGAATTAAACATCACCTTTCCTATCTGCGAGTTCACTGATAAAGCAGCTCCTGTTTCATATCCATCAGACACATTGACCGGCTTACTTTCAAAAACATTTGTTGTACCTACCTGACTGACTACATTTTGAATTAATCCGGTTTTAGCCTCATAAAACAACTGTGGAGCTAAGTTAATGGTCACTTTCTTTACCGCCACCTTTACGTTATAGGTAAACTGGAAATTATCACGATAGGCTGGTTTCAAATCAGGATTACCACGACTGATCGTTTGACTGTCGACCTGACTGACAAACGGATTAAGTTGTCCTGCACCCGGTCGTATCACCCTTCTTGAATAAGCCAGCTTGACGCTATGATTGTCATTAAACTTAAGCGAAGCATTTACATACGGTAGTGGCGAAAAATAATTCGTGTTTGATGTAGAATTAATTTCCACGTGTGATGTTTCAAACCGCGAACCAAGCTTCAGACTACCTTTTTTAAAATTCCTCGACAACTCGGCATAACCACCCAAACGTAAATCTGAATAATCCAAGTTGAGAGCTGAAGGAAGATAACTCGTGTTATCAATTGCATACTTATTGAAATTTCCACTCACACCGGCATTAAACGAATAAACACTATCGAAGGGCAAAGTATAATTAGCCTGACCCGACAAAGTCTGCGTTTTAGTTTTACTTTTTTCGGTTAACCATTTACTGGTAAAAAGTAATGAAGTATCAGCCGGACTATAATTGCTGTTCTGGAAATCGGTTGTAGAGTTATTATCCAAACTATTGAAATAACTCAGCTCCACTTCATAACCATGCTGAGACTTTTTATCAAACTTATGTTTATAAAAAAGCGATGACGTCAGTCCGTCATTATTCGACTTTGCATTACTCAACGTTCTGGAAATATTGTTTATCAAACTGTTTGTACTATTATAGCTCCACGCATCAGTATTATTCTTTGATCCAGTACCGTTATACGAAACGTTCAGGTTCAAATTATTGAATTCATCCGGATCGTAAATAATCCCGAAATTGAGATTTTTGTTATTGCCTTTCATGAACAGATCGCTGTTGCGCTGCATTTGATTTGTTCCTGCAATACGGGTCATATCCGACTTAATATCGAAGTTTTGAAGCATACCGGTGGCAGCCACATAATACGATATTTTTTCCAATCCATAATCCAGACTTGCATTAGCGCGTGCCATATAGGTGTCTGATCCAACAGGTAATGCCATCACATTTACCGTACCTTTCAAACCATACTTCATGGCCGGATTGGTTACAATATTAATAACCGCGTCTACGTCAGCATCATATTTTCCGGAAGGACTGGTAATCACTTCCATCTTTGAAATCTGCGAAGGATGAAGTCGTTTCAGGTATTCCTTATCACGTGTTACACCATCAACTTCAATCTTTACATTTGATTTTCCGTTTACGGTAACATTCTCGTTTAAATAGTCAACCTGCACCGACGGAACCTTGCGAATCACATCGAGTCCATCCGTAGATGTCTTCTTAATGCCATCAGGTATACCGTAAATGGTTCGATCGCCTAATTCGGTCACCTTTAGTCTCGTTCCATTCACCACAATCTCTTTAAAGTTGAAGGTTTTCGGATCTAAAGAAATGGCTCCCAAATTATTAATCATGCCTTTCTTTTTAGGCACAGCAATATAAGTAATTTTATATGCTAAATGCTTTACCTTTAAACAATAGGTTTTGGCAGTATCTGCTTTGTAAAACATAAAAAGTCCTTCGGAGCTTGATTTTGCCAGTTCTACGACACTGCTGTCGGGCAACTGTAGTAATTCTACATTTGCTCCGTCAACAGGCTTTACGGTTTCTTTGTCGGTTAAGCTTCCTGTTATTACTTGTCTGGCATTTATACTAATGGCAACAAAGCAAAACAGTACTATGAGAATTTTATTCATTCTTTCTAATTATTCGTAACTAATCTGTTCAGAAATCTATTTAAACACAATAGTTTCCGATTGAGAATCGATCACAACTGGAATTTTCATTTCCTGTCCATTGTTTTTCACTGTAGTTGTACCTTCAATGCGACCTTTTGCCGTATTTTTCAGGTTCAAACCTGTAGCTACATCTATTGTACCATCAAAAGTCAAACTACCTTTTAGCTCTTGTGACATTTGAGCATTTGGATCTGTGTTAGGCAAGGCTTCTATGTCCGATTTTCCCGAAATAGTTGCAACTCCTTTCTCAATTCCTTTCAAGTTATAAGTATTTAGAATTACCATCGATATGCCATTGGCCGAACTAATGTAAGTGGTTTCCCAAGTATCGCCCGTCTTTACTACAACTTCAGGCAAATAAGCAAAGAAAGGTTCAATCATACTTTTCATAGCCGACTCTTTCAATAGCATGTCAGCAATTGTTTTGGCCTGATCTCTTTTTCCTGCAGGGATAGAATCCAACACCATCATAACATTGTCTTTAAACTTAGGATAGGTTACAAAATCAACAAATTTACCATTCGTCGAAATTTTTGCCACAATCTTATTGGCACTTATCTTATTCATTAGCCTATCTAATGGGTCATTGCCTGCTGGTTTGGCAGAATTCATCTCCTTACTCATCATCGGCGACACAGTTTTAGAGGCAATTGTATCAAACCCGAATTCAATGTCCATTACTTCACCCTCTTGTTTTAGAACTTTAAAACTCACAACCTTATTTGAAGTAATATCCATATTTACTGGTTGCCCACCGTAAGTCATTTGCATTTTTTGTACACTTGTGTTTTTTGCTTTATAGACTTTCCCTTTTTCAAGGTTCAATTTTAATGACACTGGCGTTTGAGCCATTAAAGAAATTGCCGCTAGGGCAAAAAATGCTGACAAAATAAGTTTTTTCATTTTTTTGATAGGATTATTAGTTTATATTAGAAATTGAATTTACAAAAATACAAGGTTTTTATTCATAAATATTCTTTCTTCAATCACTAAACATCAAATTTAGTGACTTTTACAGCACTGTATTTCAAACATACTCCAAAACACAGCAGGATTTCAGGTTGCAAATATAATTGCATTTTAAGTACTATGCAATACATAGTACTATAATTTATCGAATTAATTTAAATTGCATCAATTTAAGATATACAATACCAGACATTTACAGTAACAGAAAAGATTAAACATTAACTATAATTAACTGCTATGAGATATAACACCATAGTTGCTCAACAAATTACAGATAGCTACTTACTCTATAGATTCATTTAAATCTTGTATTTCCTTCTCCAGCCTTTCAATTCTTGCTTTATACATCTTAAGTTGATTATAGCCCAAAGCCAGCGAAAAAACAAATACGCCAATCAAAAAAATTATGGTATTCGAATCGAAATGAAAACTTTTCCAACTGATCAACAATATACCAGCAAAAGACAGTGGAAAAGCCATTAAATTAAACTTACGCTTACGAACAAAAAGACGCTTAAATTCTGTCACCTTTCTGGCCGATTCGATAATTGAATTATTGCTCAAATCCACCCCTTTTAATACCATATAGCCTTTTAAATTCAGATAACTAATAATGACAACAAATACAAGAATCAGCAAAGAACCAATTATAAACTTCAAATCTATATTTTCAATTCTGAACAAATCGTGCAATCCTAATGTCAATACAACAGGTAACATAAATATCGAAAAGAAACTTCGATATTTAATCCAATTCAACTTTTTCTGAGGCTTTTTTGAAAGTGTTTCCAGAATGAGTTTTTTATTTAGTTTTTCGAGATGATCAAGTCTATTATCGTACTGCTGCCAAATTGTTTTGAGTTCTTCTATTTCCATGATTTCCAAATTTTAATTGTTCGACAAATATTCTTTAAGTTTCAACTTTATCCTGCTAATCTTTGTAGCTACATTTGTTTTAGTCAGACCAATGATTTCTGCTATTTCGTCATACGATGTATCATCCAGAAACAGCATAATAATCGCTTTGTCAATTTTACCCAAGGTATCTATCGCTCTATACAATTGATCACACAATTCGTCAACGGTACGATCTGTTTCATCTGCGATATTAGGAATCCAATTTGTGTATTCAATCTTGTTTGATTGTTTTGTATAGTCGCGAAACCAAGTAATGGCAGTGTTCAATGATACACGATAAATCCATGTACTGACTTTTGATTTTTGTTGAAAGTTGGGATAAGCTATCCACAAATTCGAAATAATATCCTGAAACAAGTCTTTTACATCATCTGCATTATCGCAGTACATATGGCTGACTTTGTAAATCAACTTTTTATTATCCTCTATAATTTCTATAAAATCAGTTTGCAGCTTTTGGTTATCCATTCTGAAGTTTTTAATGTTGAAGTATTAGTCGAAAAAATAGCTTAAAAATCACACGAGAGAAGAAATATTTTTCTAAGGGAGGGATATTTCATTACAATAGACATTGAAACCGTCTTGACTTTTTATTGAAAAGATGATTTTGATTCTGATTCTCAATAATGTTACTCTTACATATTTTTCAAGCCTTGAGTTGGGTCTCGCGATTTCCAAATCGCGAAAATTGCTCCCTAACCGCGATTTGGAAATCGCGAGACCCATTTCTTTTTATTAAACCCATAGTATTAAAACAGAAAGTGTTTTTGCGGATATTCACTATAAAATAAAAACCGCTCCGGGAAAATATTTCCGGGAGCGGTCTTTAGTATATACAATAGCATAAACCTTATTGAGGCTTTTCATTCATTTTCATCATGCCCATCATTTGGTTTACCGTTTTGGTCATACCGTCGGTAGATCCATCAAGGAAGATAACATTACCTTTACCTGTTTCACCAAAGTGTTTAATAGCTTCGGTCCACATACTAAACAACAAGAACGAAGCATCCAAATCGGCATCAGTCATTTCCTTAGCTGCATGTGCCATACCTTTGGCCACTTCTTCGCGGAACAAAGCAATACCTTGTCCACGTTGTTGTGCAGCTTCTTTTTCGGCAAGTGCAGAAATCTTAATCGCATTCCCTTCAGCTTCGGCAGCTTTTGTTTTGGTTATCAACAAAGCTTGCCCTTCATTTTCGGCGGCTGCTTTCAGGTTGTTCGAAGCCACTACGCGCGACATGGATTTAATGATTTCTTCGTCGAAAGTAATATCGTTCAACTGAATATCAATCATATGATAACCCCATTGTTCCAACGTATCATCAAGGTGTTTCTTTACCTCCTGAATAATTTCGGTACGCAGACTTAGAATCTCAGCTTGTTTCTTAGTAGCCACAAAACTACGAATAGTACCTTCGATGGTACGAATCAAAGCTTGCATAAAGTTACGATCATCCACAAACTTAAACGCTACATTTTTAATGGTTTCGTCGGCTTGATTAAAAACAGCGTACAGCAACATGGCTTTAAAATACACATTGGCCTGATCTTGCGTTACCGCTTGAAATTCCAACTCTACCGAACGATTTTGAATGGAAATACGTTTGTACACCACCTCAATAAAAGGAATCTTGAAATTAAGACCAGGAGGCATAATACGCTGGTACTTGCCAAAAATAGTAATAACAGCTACGCTACCCTGATTAACGGTAACAAAACCAGAAAGAACGATTAACAGAATAAGCGCTCCAATAACAATAAAAGGAATTGACATCATTTTGCTTTAAAGTTTAATTGATTAATATGATACTACTCAAAAAAGAATCTAATGAATAGTGAAAAATATCACGCAGCAAATATACATATTATATTGATACAATTAACGACTACTTAAGAATATTCTTAAATCTCATATCTTTGTCACGAAGTGACTAAATGTGAATAACACTTATGTGATTTATCGCACTAAAATTACATCTCAGTCATTGTTTATACAGATAAGTACACAAACCCCTCCGCTACGCTCGTCCCCTTTAGAAAAGGGGACAGTAGAGAAGCGCGTGACTTTTTACATAAAAGAAAAGTTCCAAAATCTTGAAGTATTTAGCATCATATTCTTTGGGCTAACTCTCGCACACAGTCTTCCCTTTTGATAAAGGGAAGTACCCGAAGGCTTCGGCGTGAGCTCAGTCGAACGGGGAAGGGTTAGAAAATAAACAATAACTGCATCCAAATTTCGAGTCGATTCAGGGTTTTAATACATCAACGCACAAAACCAACATTCTCAATATCTCTCTTCCTAAATCACATAACTCTTTACCACCTCACTCCATATACGCGAAGGATGAGTACGAGCCGCCGCCACCCTAAAGCAATACTCTTTACCGCTGGTAAGTCCTTCTATCAATATCTTTCGCTTCGAACCGGTAACTTGTATCCACACACTATCGGCAGTAAATGGAGCCTCGCAGTATTCAAATACATAAAAGAGCGCACGATCCACTCCATCGCAAGTCACCAAGGCACTTCCTCTCATAGATCCCACCTCTATTCTTACATTTTGTACTTTATCAAGCTGTCCTACCCTTGCCGCTTTCTTGTGCATATCAAAACCGGCACTGGCAATCACCGCAGCATCGCCCTTACTCATTAGCTCCACATAAGTGGCCAGTTCTTGCAGACAAACCTCCAAATCACGCCGACTATTTCTCTTAAGCACCGTCGTAAGTCTACCACCCAAACGTGATTCAGACAATGCTGCCTTATAACTTTCAATTTTCTCCCCTAATTCGGCCAGTTGTGCCTCAATATTGGGGAAATAAGCATTATTGGACATCTGTTCCAATATACTGCCTGCCTTTGAAAACAATTTCATATCCCTGTATTTCTTTGGAGAGAAGGTTTTTGATACAATAGCTTTATTCATATCGTTGTTTTTAAAGAAGATGATTATTTTAGTATACAGTATTCGCTCGTTGTATAGCAGTTATAAACCAATCATTACATACAATCGGTTATTCCTTTATTAGAAACTCATAGTCCTTACCATTATTCCGTTTATACTGATAATGAATACCTTATTCTTATATTACAAACTGCATTTGTTACATTACAATGCGGTTTTCCTATACTACAATAGGGTATTCCTTACATGGAATTAGTAATTTCCCATTGGAAATATACTATTACCGATGGCAAATATAGTATTTTCTATTTATAATAACATATTTACCATTAGAAATAATTTATTTACCACTAGTAATAGTCTATTTTTCATAGGAAATAGACTATTTCTTATAGATAATAATATATTTTCCATTTATAATAATTTATTTCCTAAAGTAAATATATCATTTACCATGGATAATATCATATTTCCCATGGAAAATAGGATATTACTGACAAGGAATGCAGCATTGTAGTATAAGAATTCGTTATTGTAGTATAGAAACAAAGCATTATAACACTACATTATAGGATTACTGACAAAGAATAGACAGATGTAGAGTAATAATGCCGGAATAGAACAAAGGAAACGACCAGACATGACCATGTTTGCTCCAATAATAACAAGGAATGCGCCATTCATGATATAAAACGAAGCAATAAAGGATAGAAACTCGACTTACCTTCAACAAACTACACCCGCAACACCAAATAATTAAGAACATGTATTGTGAATAAAAGAATTGTTTTTACCTTTGGGGATTAAATGAATTAAAAAATATCAGCTACTTGGAGATAATGTGAGAATCTGGGCAGTAGAAATGAAAATACACTGCTATAAGGGGCAAATACACTATTCAAAAAACACATAGCAATAAAGAAACTAAAGTTTATATAAGGTCACTTGGGTGCTGATATAAATTGCGATGTGTAATCTTAGAAGAAAAAAGAATATGAGAAATTCTATTATTATTTTGACCATGATTCTAGCTTGTTCATGTAACAACACAAAAAAACAAACAGTACAAGCTATTCAATCAGAAAACAGTTTGTTCAAAACATTTGTCAAGAAATTCAAACCTATTGACTTACCTTTTACATACAGAATTACAAGCGAAGGTTTGACAGTTGACTTGAACAAAATGAGAAAAATTGATGCAAACTCTTCTGACACTTTATTTCTGAAAACTGAATTTCCACAAGAAACTTATTGCTTTGGGATGTTGAAAGACACAACAAATTTTTATTCGTTAATCTATTTATTTCCAGCAGAAGACTATTATCCTGTTTTAGCGACTTATACGAAAAGTGGAAAACAAATAAGTCAAATAAATTTAATTGCGTTGGGTGGTGGTGTTGACTGTGGACTAACTTATTATTCAACAACTGGTAGAATTAACAAGGACATGACTTTCTTTTGCTCTGACACTGCAAAATATGAATATATGTGTGATAGTTTATCTGATGAAATTCCAAATAGTGCGAAAAATCATATAAACGTTAAAACAGGTAAAGTGACTAAGTCGGGTAAAATAATTGAAAATGCAATTCGACAATTTGAACAAAAAAACTAACCGATAATTCCTTTTCATCCAAGTGTGTTGCTTTGCAGTCACTGGCTAGTTCAAGTTTAGCGAAGCGTAATCCGCCGGTAGTCTCAGACTTGAACTATACACATTGGAGCATTATATGTGCTACGAAAAAATACTTAAACTGTAATAAAAATGAAGAAAATCCTTATTGTTCTTTTTATTTTAATTCCTGCAAGTACTCTATTCTCTCAAATTAATCGAGAGGAGATAGGTATTGACGTGCGATACCCGATACCAATTGGAGATAATTTCTTAAACAACAATTCACGTGGTGGATACATAGGTTTAGTCGATATTGGGATAGATTACAATTTTATAAAATTAAACAACTTTGGTATTGGAGTTCTTATTAATTCCTCGGTTTTGAGATTTTCAAAAAATGATGTGACTTTAATAATTTTGAGTCCAAAGATTAAAGTTGATTATAAAATAAACATCAATAGAATTAGCATAATTCCAAATATAGCCATTGGATATTCAAATTGGCAGTTTAGGAGTTCGGCAAAGACCTTCGCTGTTGAAAATGGTATTCCTGTACAAATAGATCAAACTGCAGAGTTTCTTAATGGAATAACATTCAAGGGTGCAACGAAGATAATGTTAAATAGTAATCGTCAACTAAATTGGTATTTCCAATTTGCTTATGAATTTACTAAATTAGAAAAGCCTCATAATGCTGTAGACTCCCAATATAATAGGAATATGCATATTTTATATCCTGGCGTTGGAGTAGTTTGGAAATTTAATAAAGAATAATTTCGGTGCACATCAACAAATGTATTGATGAAGACAAAGTAATATAAACATCACTCAACTATAAATAGTACAAGTCAGCACAAAACATAATACCTTGATAATTATGAGGATAATTTTATTTTTATTATTTATTGGATTTCATTTTGCTAGTTGGAGTCAGAATTACATTTACCCGAATGACACAAAAATTTCTGATTCAAAAGGAATTACGAAAAAAGCTGGAACCTTATACTTCCCGGCAAATATGTTTGTTGAAACGATCAAGCAGGAATGTTTGCGCGATATAAGAAAAGTAAAATCAATTCCTTTTGGGAGTAGCATACCAAAAGATTCGGTTGAGTCTTATGATTCAATTTATACTAAAGTTGACAAGATTGACCTTGACAGGTTCTCCAAGTTTCTGTATTCATCAAATGAGCCAATTTTATATAATTATTATCTCGGCGAAGAAATTTACAGGTTAACGTGGCATCGGTCGTTTCATCCAGATATTGTGATAAGAATAATTAAGCAGAAAAATGGTGTTTTAATGATTTGTAAAAAGATTTCAGGTTTCCTTTCTGATAATATTTACGAAAATGACAAGCAAGGAAAACTAATAAAGGTTTGGAGAAGCAAGCCTAAATTTGAGAGAGATACAATCTTGCATTTGGATAAAGCTGTATTCAACAATTTTGAGAAAATTGTCAAGAAAAATAATTTTATTAAAATCCCAAACAAGCAATATGAAGGAATAGTTTGTGATGGATCTGAATGGATTCTTGAAATGCACAAGCCTAATTCATATTGGGTAGTAAATCGTTGGTCGCCAAATCATTCTAATAATCCAGATTTAAGAGAGCTTTGTGATTATTTAATTGACAACAGTATTTTCAAGAATGAAGATAGATATTAAAAAAGTAAGCTCTATCCATTCAAGTCTGTTGTTTGACAATCGGTAAAAGTTCTACTTTAGCGAAGCGTAATCCACAGTTAGTTGGTGAAAAAGTTTCACTTTCCACATTCTATTTTCAAAAAGGATGCAACGAAAAACAATGTCGCTACATCTATAACAATATACAAACCCTAAATAGCATGAATGCATTAAATAAGTTGATTATATTGTTATCAATCGCGGCATTGATTTCTTGTGAAAAAAGTGATGAACAGATAGTTGCCGATTCAGACCCATTAATTGGTTACTGGATTAATCCTGTTGCAACTGGAGATACTACCTGGAAGTTTGAAAAAGCTGATTCGCTAAAGGAAAATAACTTTGGTTTTGCTTTAAAATCAGGTAAATCATTTGTCGAAAGAAAAATTGCTGGTTGGTGTGCTACGCCTCCAGTTGCATACGATAACTTTAATGGAACATGGACTAAGCATGGTTCCGTGATAAACATAACTGTTGATTATTGGGGCGGTGTTGCCGATTATCAATGGAAGATCATCTCAATTGATAATAAGAGTTTAGTTATTTCTAAATTAAAGGAAGAGTATCATAGTAAAGAATAGTTCACTCCTCTTCATCCAAGTCTGATGTTTTGCAGTCAATGAACAGCCACCCCTAGCCCCTAAAGGGGAACAAGAGTGGTCTTCGAGAAGATTTACCTTTAATGGAATGTGATGAAAACAAGCTATCTGAATTGACAAAATAGTCACAGAACTTGGTCGTAGGAGACGAAAGTAATTACAATTCTCCGTCAGCTGACGGAGATTTAGGGGTAGTCATAGGAGACTCCATCGGGTCTCGCGATTTCCAAATCGCGCTTACATCCAAATCACATACAAATACTAATTCCCGCGATTTGGAAATCGCGAAACCCCGGGTAGTGACTGTTGATTCGCAAACCCACTTCCAGTAAATCTAATCATTCTACTTCTTCTCCCACTCCAGTATTGCCTTTTTGCATTCCAATCCCCAACGGAAACCGCCCAATCCACCGTCGGTACGAATAACCCGATGACAAGGAATAACAAACGCTATAGGATTAGCACCAATGGCTGTTCCTACGGCACGTACTGCCTTAGGACGACCAATAGCTTCGGCAATAAGAGCATAAGTGCTGGTCTGTCCTTTGGGTATTTTCTGCAATGCATGCCATACCGACAACTGAAACTCGGTACCCATAAGATGAATGGTAGGGTTTTTTCCTTTATCGAAAATCTGACTGGCAAGTCGGGCCACTTTTTCATCATTCCGCACAAAGTCTATTCCCTGAAATCGTCTTTCTAAATCGTCGCGTGCGCTTTGTCTGTTTTCGGGGAAAGTAAGTGCACAAATACCCTAATTCGAAAAGGCCATACAGCATTCGCCAAAGGGAGTTTCACAAAATCCGTAGGATGGTTCGGAATAAGGAGAGAGGTATTCCATAATTAATATTTCACAATTAGTCGTTTTGTTCTATAAAATGTGTTGAGAAAAACCTGATTTCGTATTTAAAATCTTGGAAAAGCTTAACCGAAGAGTCATTCTATAAAAAACTCTTGTACATTTGCCCTCAAATTTACGCATAATTACTCTTCATTGTTCTAAGTATGAAAAAAATAAAGCAAACGGTCAGCATTTTCTGGTTTCGCCGCGATTTGCGCTTTGAAGATAATCGCGCATTATTCGAAGCCACTAAAAGCGAAACACAGATACTCCCACTCTTTATTTTTGACACGGACATTCTTTCTCAATTAGAGGATAAAAACGATCGTAGGGTGGATTTTGTTTATCAGGCGCTGACATACTTGCAAAACAAACTGTTGCCCTTAGGTCGTTCGCTTTGCATACGGACAGGAAAAGCACTGGACATTTTTAAAACACTGCTCGAAGAGTACGATGTAAAATCCGTGTATACCAACAACGATTATGAACAATCGGCCATCGCACGCGACAGAGCAATAGCAGCCTTTCTGAACATCAACTTCATCCGGTTTCTCTCGTTCAAAGATCAGGTGATATTCGAATGGAACGAAGTGCTTAAAACAAACGGTGAACCTTATACTATTTTCACGCCATATTCTAAAGTATGGAAACAGAAGCTATCGGGAAACAATTTTCTGCCCTACCCTTCCGAAGATTTTATAAGCAAATTTATCCCAACAGAGCATCCCTCTTTTCCAAGTCTCTCGGATATTGGATTCAATAAAACAGACATGGTGTTTTCAACTCCCACACTAGACAAAAGCATTATTGCCAACTACGAAAACACCCGCAATATTCCGGCTATAGAAGGAACAACACGCCTGAGCTTACATTTGCGGTTTGGGACTATTAGTATTCGTAAAGCAGTGGCTTGTGCATTGGAAACAAATGAACAATGGCTGAATGAATTAATCTGGCGGGAATTCTTCATGAGTATTCTGGTTCACTTCCCACATGTGGAGACCGGTGCGTTTAGAAAAAAGTATGAAGCAATAACATGGAGAAACAACGAAAAAGAGTTTGAAGCCTGGTGCGAAGGGAGAACCGGATATCCGATAGTGGATGCAGGAATGCGTCAACTGAATGAAACGGGTTGGATGCACAACCGTGTGAGAATGATAGTGGCTAGTTTCCTAACCAAACATCTGCTTATCGACTGGCGATGGGGTGAAGCTTATTTTGCCAACAAATTGATTGACTACGAACTCTCGTCCAATAACGGTAACTGGCAATGGGCAGCAGGTTGTGGTTGCGATGCGGCTCCCTATTTCCGGGTGTTTAATCCTACCGAACAAACCAAGCGTTTCGACCCCGAACTGAAATACATTCGCAAGTGGGTAAAGGAATTCGATACACTTAATTATCCACAACCCATAGTCGAACACAGCTTTGCCAGAAACAGAGCGTTAGAAACCTATAAGAACGGAATAAATTGATCATTCAATAAATATATCATTACAGTATGAAAACAAAAATCCAACTCGTTTCTTTATGCCTGCTGGGCTTAAGTTCCATATCATTTGCTCAATCAAGTATTTCAAAATGGCAGGCACAACCAATTGTGATCGATGGAGACAGATCGGATTGGGTAAGCATTCCACGTTTCTTCGATTCACAATCGAATGTTCAATATGAATTCCGGAATGATGATAAAAATTTATTCCTGATTGTACGAACTACTGACAGAGCTGCACAAATGCAAATGATGCGTGGAGGCTTTGCACTGAAGCTAAAAGTAAAAACCAAGATTCCAACAAGGTGTAGCATTACATTTCCTGCGCAAAAAATGGGAATGCCACCTCAACAATTCAACACTAAAGGAGATGAGTCGCAAATGCTGATAGAGAAAACAGCACCTAAGCCCGGGGCAATGGCTAAAGACTCAGTTGTGTTGGATGGATTCAAATTTACGAACGGTACTATCAGTTCGGAAGACAAAGACGAAAACAAAATTAGCTTTGCCCGCAACAAAGAAAGCAGAGAACAACTCGTTTATGAATTACGCATTCCGCTTTGCGAGATTTACGGTAAAGACTTTGTCCTTGAGAATGAAGTTTCCCTTCCTATTCAACTTCAAATAACCATAAATGAACTATCTCAAAATAGCGGCAAACAAGACAAAGGAGGTAAAGGAATGCATGGGAGAGGTGAAGGTCAAAGAGGTGGAGGAATGAGAGGTGGAATGCGTGGTGCTGGAGGAATGCATGAAGGTCCCGATGGAGGTGGTGGAATGTCCGGCGAAGGAGAAATGAGTGAACGACCACAATTTCAAAACAATGCAGCGATGGCTCGAAAAACGATTAATGATGAATTTAGCCTGTCGAAAGGAAAATAAATAGTCTTTCTTAGTTACAAGTTACGAGTTACGAGGCTGTTTAAATAAGTGGAATAACCATAGAATTCGGAAGTCCTATTTTAATTTTATAGAGAAAATAGGGTTATTTCAATTGCCACCCCATTTAGGGGTTTTAGCCAAATTTAACCTATACTGAGCGTAGTCGAAGCATTTTTTACTATCGCCCCGCTATAACACATAACTTGTAATTCCCAACTCGTAACTTGTAACTTGTAACTCGTAACTTGTAACTTGTAACTCGTAACTATTGTGAGTGAACTACATCTGTCGCATTTTAGCACGTTCCTTGAGAAACACTGCCGACATTTCACTAATGCCCATATGTTTGCGTGTAAACTCTTTATGAGCAATGCTACCCAGATAATAAAACAGGACAGATGTAGCTAAACCGGCTATAACATCAATCACGTAATGTGCCTGAATATAAACAGTAGCAGCTACTAATGCCAGATAAATAGGGAAAAGCATTGAGAAAAAGATATAACGACGGTTTTTCAAAATCAGAATAAAAATCAAAGTTGAAATACCAACGTGCGAACTTGGAAATGCAGCAGTTGGTCTCTCGCCTACTTGCTGTGTGTTCTGTACCATTTGAGAAAAGAATCCGGAATTGGAAGCAGGGGTTAGTAATTCTTGATGTTTGTCGAAATAATAACCCACATGAGGGAAGATACCAGCTTGAGCCTGATCAAGACCTATCGCCTGAAAATAAAATTGCGGTCCGGCAGTAGGGAAAAGAATATAAATTGTGTAATAACAGAAAAAAGAAAACAGAACTATAAAGAAGAAATACTCAAAATATCTTCTATCTTTGAAATAAAGATACGCACTGGTACCAATAATTAATGGGTAATATGCAAAATACCCCATATTCAGCAATTCGCAAAACCAACGCTGAGGATACATATGGCTGAATACCAGCGCAGGCTGAAAACCAAATATCTTCTGTTCTAAATCGGCTAACAAGTAATCAAAATTAGGAATCATTCGATTGATATCAAATGTTTCGGGATACCAATAAATAAGTAGCGCTCCCACAAAAGCAAAGCGCGAAAATCGAATCACCCACCAATTTTTAATAGAATTGAAATATGCAAGTCCAAAAATTACAAAAACTATCAAAATCCTGACGCTTAATAGTTTGCAACAGGTTTTCATTTCTGGTCTCAAAAACAGAATAATCAGAAAAGTTATAAGAATGTATATGAACGTCAATTTTTCAACAGAAAAAAAACGTATGGAGCGTTTATTCATCATAATTTAGGTACAACTGTGTTTACTGAAGAAAATCAACATCTGAATTAAGTTATTACAAACAACTTCAATTCATATTTTTATAAATGGGGACCCAAAATCAGGTTTCTAATTCTCTCAATATGTTTTAATTATATCAAGTCGGATACATCTTACCAGATTTAAGCAGAGATATTGTTTCAAGGGACAAAGGTACACTTTTTTAATAAAACATGATTCAAAAAAACAATTTTCAATTTAATTAAGATTACATTTATATTAATATAACATTACATCTATATAAATTTAAATTATTTCTGACTCATTCCCTTAGCCAACAAGTTAACTTTACATACAACTACTTTCTAATCGCCAATTGTAAATTTTGTATCCTATAAAAAATTTCAAAACGGCAGGAAATAAACGAATATATGTATGAAGCGTAGAAATGTAATAGGATTGTAAAAAGAAATCCCTAAATTTGCGATCCAACGAACAGGCGTAACTGCCTGTTTAGACGCATTATCAAAATAATAACACATTCAAATAAACATGGGTATTACCAGGAACAGTACGTTGAAAACTATTGGTTTGTTTAATGATAGTTTTCCTCCAATCATGGATGGAGTTTCGCTGACTGTACAAAATTATGCTTATTGGCTTAGCAAAAAAAAACATCCTGTATGTGTTGTCACCCCACACTCGCCAAAGTATTCTGATAACGAGCCATATCCTATATTAAGGTACAATTCCATCCCAATTCTGGGGCGAAAGCCATATCGATTCGGGCTGCCCGAAATGGATATGTCATTCAAAGCAGAATTGAAAAAATTCTCATTCGGATTGGTACATGCTCATTGCCCTTTTAGCTCAGGAAATATTGCCCTCAATATAGCCCGAAAACAACAAATTCCCTTTGTTGCCACTTTTCACTCGAAGTATCGCGACGATTTTGAACGATCGGTGCGAAATAAATTTCTGGCAAAACTAATGACTAAACAGGTGATTCGTTTTTTCGAACGAGCCGATCAGGTTTGGATTCCACAAGCATCTGTAGAAGACACCATTCGCGAATACGGCTTTAAAGGCAAGGTAGAAGTAGTGGATAATGGCAATGACTTTGCAAGTAATCTTCCCGTTGAGCCAATAAAAAAACAAGCACGCATAGCATTAAATATTCAACCGAATGTACCGGTTCTACTTTTTGTGGGACAACATATCTGGGAGAAAAACACCAAACTAATACTTGAATCGCTAGCGCTTATCAACGACCGCCCTTTCAAAATGTTTTTTATTGGAACCGGCTATGCCAAAGATGATTTAATGCAATTGGCAGAAAAACTAAACTTAGTCTCTAAGGTCGAATTTATCGGTATAATAACCGAACGGGACGAAATTAAACAATACTATGCTGCTGCCGATTTATTTCTGTTTCCATCCATCTACGACAATGCGCCATTAGTGATACGCGAAGCAGCCGCATTGCAAACTCCCTCCATTTTGGTAAAAGGAAGTTCATCTGCCGAAAATATCATCGACAATTTCAATGGTTTCCTAACCGGGGACAACCCTGAAGCATTCTCAACCAGATTGCGGGGCTTATTGGAATCTCCTGAGAAAATAAGTTCAGTTGGTGTTGATGCTGCAAAAACCCTCGCCCGGTCGTGGGAAAGTGTGACAGAAGAAGTTTTTGACCGATACAAAATTCTAATGAACAAAACATGGAAACGATAACTGTAGACACAAAAAAAACGGCGAAACCGTTCAAAATATATCAGGTGCTGATCCCCATCGCACTGGGTTTATTTGTAATCGGCTGGCTATTTCTTGATGAATTTGACACTGCAGTTTTTGCTTCATTTCACTTCACCATAGTAAGTGCATTGTTCATCCTGCTTGCATTTGCCTTTATGCTTATGCGCGATTTCGGCATGATGTGGCGATTCAGACTCTTCACAGACAAAGACCTGTCGTGGCGACAAGCATTTCATATCAACGTATTGAGTGAATTTACCACCGCTGTAACTCCACCTGCAGTGGGCGGTTCGAGTCTGGTGGTTATCTTTTTGGTAAAAGAAGGTATCAATGCAGGTAGAAGCACCACCATCATGTTTGTAAACTTATTTCTAGACGAATTATTTTTTCTCGTCGTTTGCCCTATCGTTTTTCTGTTTATCCCATTACACGATCTCTTCAATTCCTCATCGACCATTGTTTCCACTTTCGCAGTGGTATTCACCGGACTCTATTTCTCACGTCTTATCTGGACAGTTATTTTGTTTATAGGCATTTTCAGACGTCCAAGTTGGATAAAACATATACTGCTAACACTCTTCAAACTTCCATTCCTTCGTCGATGGTACGACAATGTTGATTTATTGACCAACAATCTGGTTCAGGCTTCGCACGACATTGGCAACCGCTCTTATTGGTTTTGGATGAAAGCATTTGGCATGACCTTGCTTACCTGGTCGGCTCGTTTTCTGGTTGTGAATGCAGTTTTTATGGCATTTAGTCCTAACCACATTAATCATGTAGTAGTTTTTGCCCGCCAACTGATTCTATGGGTGGTAATGGTGGTTACTCCTACTCCCGGCGGGAGTGGCGTAAGTGAATATGCTTTTAAAGAATATTACAGCGATGTATTTTCTTCCACAAGTGCTATTATCTTTGTAACCTTGGTATGGCGAATGATTAGCTATTACCTTTACCTGCTAATCGGTGTTTTAGTGATTCCAAACTGGATAAAGAAATCGTTTTCCAAATAAAAAAGACATACTGAGAGCCCGATATCGTAAATCTGATGATATCGGGCTTTTTTGTTTTATATTTATACATTATCTTTGCATATCTAAAAATAATAAATTCAAACAATGATTAAAAAGATAATTTTCACAGCTACTATTCTACTGGCTCTCAACACTGCAGATGCCTGTACTAATTTTCTGGTAGGCAAGGGCGCCTCCACCGATGGATCAACATTTATAAGCTACAGTGCTGATTCTTACTTTCTGTTCGGGGCATTGTATCATTACCCCGCTGCAACTTACCCCGCAGGAACACTACTCGATGTACACGATTGGGATTCTGGGAAATACCTTGGCAAAATAAAACAAGTAGAAAAAACATACTCGGTAATAGGTAATATAAACGAACATCAGGTAAGTATCGGCGAAACAACCTTTGGCGGACGTACCGAACTGGAAGATTCAACAGCAGTTATGGATTATGGAAGTTTGATTTATATCGGACTTCAACGTGCCAAAACAGCCCGTGAAGCGATTAAAGTAATGACTGATTTAGTGGCGGAATATGGCTACTACAGCGAGGGAGAATCGTTCTCCATTGCCGACCCGAACGAAGTTTGGATTCTGGAAATGATAGGTAAAGGTCCTAAAAACAAGGGTGCTGTTTGGGTTGCACAACGCATTCCTGACGATTGCGTATCGGCACATGCTAACCAGGCGCGCATTACCACTTTTCCATTGAACGATAAAAACAACTGTCTCTATTCTAAAGACGTAATTACTTTTGCCCGTGAGAAAGGCTACTTTAAAGGTAAAAACAATGATTTTAGCTTTTCGGACACGTATGCACCACTCGATTATACTGCTTTGCGCGCTTGTGAAGCCCGTGTATGGTCTTTCTTCCGAAAAGTAGATCCAGCTATGGACAAATATATTTCGTATATAAAAGGTGAAACAGCTCAACGCATGCCTTTATGGATTAAACCTACGTTTAAACTTAGTGCACAAAACATCAAAGACTATATGCGCGATCAGTATGAAGGAACCGAACTGGATATTACAAAGGGAATGGCAGCAGGACCTTTCAACAGCAAATTACGTTGCAGTCCGCTTACATGGAAAGTGGACAGCGTACAATATGTTCACGAACGCCCTACAGCCACCCAACAAACCGGCTTTACTTTCGTATCGCAACTACGTAGCTGGTTACCCGACTATGTTGGTGGAATTATATGGTTTGGTGTAGATGATGCCAACAGCGCACTTTACGTGCCTATTTACTGCGGTACTACTGCCGTTCCGGCATGCTACAGAGCAGACGATGGAAGTTTATTGGAATATTCACCTACTTCTGCATTCTGGATCTTTAATGGAGTTGCCAACTATGCCTACAGCAAGTATTCGTACATGATGACAGATATCAGAAAGGTACAATCCAAATGGGAAAGTGATTTCAATGCGCTGGTTCCGCAAATGGACAAACAAGCAGCCGGTATGAACGAAGCCGACGCACGTGCCATGCTTACCAAGTTTAGCTGTGCACAAGCCGAAAACTCAACCGCTGCATGGAAAAAACTGGGTGAGTATTTGTTGGTAAAATATATGGATGGAAATATCAAGAAAGAAAAAGATGGTAAATTCGTTCAAAACGAATACAAGATTCCAACCAGCATTATCCGCGCCGGATACCCCGAAGAATACATGCGCCAAATGGTAAAAGAATATCCGGGCTTTCGCATTTTGACAGAAAAAGAAATGTTGAACAGAAAATAAAAGAAATAACTATATTTTTCAAATAAAAGAAGGCTGCCCATAATTGAGCAGCCTCTTTTGGTTTTAAGAAAGTGTTGTATGAAATTATAAAAGCGACACATCACCTCCCAACTAATTCAATGTACGATAAATATTAAGCTCCGTTACTTGCCTAAAACAGAGTCTATAGTCGCCCCAACAGGATTTTCAGTTTTATAGTCAAATCCTAATAGAGCAGCCATAGTTTTAGCATATTGATTATTGTAATACTGCCCTTTTGAAACTTCACCCATTGCAGGAGTATCAGGACCAATTACAGCAAACCAGGTTTCATTAGAATGTGCTGTCTCTGTACCATGACTTTTCCAACCTTCAAATCCTTCGCCTCTTCCGTGATCGCACGTTATAAGCAATGTGGTTTTATCCTTATATGTGGGATTATTTTGGACCCAACTCCAAAGAGTCTTTAAGAAATCATCCGTATAATGAGCCGAATTTAGGTAATCACTGTATCTTCCACCATGAGCAAAATCATCGGTTTCATCAAAAGCGAGATAGAGAATACGTGGACTTTTTTCTTTTAAATATTCAAAGCCCATATTGAAAGTTATTGCATCAAGTCTTACACCATCAAATATGTCGGGCAATTTAGTTTGCATCTCATTCAGAAGTGCCAGCTTGCTATCACTTCTGGATCCTTCCATATTTTCAAATGCCGCATTCACCTTCAGTCCACTTCTTTTTTCATTGAGAATGTCGTTAAACGCATCCCATGATGTAAAAGTAGCTATACGTCCATTAAACTCGTTTGATTTGTTCAATGCTTCAAATACGCTTGTATTTGGATTTGGTCCAAACTCATTAGAATTGATCCGTACATCTGCAAATCCAGTCAAAATTTCGTTATATCCGGGATAAGAGAACCAATACGGATTCTTTACATTTACAAAACATCCAAGAGTGCGGTTTCCATAAATCTGACCCTTTTCTTTCACTGTTCCCCAAATAAAAGGCAACAATGCTTTCCTCCTTTCAATCAGATTGTCATTCCAATATCTTTTGTTGTACTTAGCGGTATTCTCCACAAGTTTTTTATTGTGAAGGAATGATGAATCGGCACCATTGAATAGCTCTTGCCATCTAAATCCATCTATTGTAACTAAAATGACATTCTCTGTTTTATTTTTCGTTTGACCCATAAGCGTAACGCTCATGCATAAGATCAAAAGCTGTAAATATATTTTTTTCATTTGACTATTTTCTAATTAATTATTTTAATTGTATTTGTCCTATTTAAGAATCCACATTACACCATTAATATCATCGTTGTCGCCATATCCTTGTGCTTTCAACGCTGCGCTATAATTGACTGAGTTTGTATTTTTCTCGTTTGATGGATATTGGAAACGCATGGCAATACGTCCACTATTTCCGGTTCCCGGGCCGGTTCCAAAAGCAGGAATACCTGTTCGCCTATAAGTAAAGTACGACTCTAACCCTGAGTGTCTGAAAAGAGCTATATATCTCTGTTGAAGTATCTGAGTCAAGCCCGCAGTATTATTTCCAGCATATTTAACTGTCGCTTGATTGTAATAAGTACTCCAGTCAATAGGAACAGTATAGACATCGTAAGGGTCCGCATCACTAATACCTGCACCGGATTTAAAGAAATGAACACTCAGGTTACCTGTTTCAGGAATATCATAATACGCCAAAGATGCTTTTATTCCAGCTTTGTAATAATCCTCAGCAGTACCCAGCGGTCCTGAAGTTACCCATCCTCTATTGATGGCTTCAGCAATATTGAAACACATTTCCTGATAACTTACTTCTAGTGTTGGCTCACCAGTATAGGTCCGATAATAGTGATATCTATTTAGCAAAGAATACTTTCCACTATTAGCCTTAACATACATACTACCTAAATCTTCACCCGGGTTTGCACCCACAAATACTTCAAAACTTGTAGCAGGGTGTGTTGCATCAATTAGAGCCTTAGCCGGCTCACTTGTTACAAAAACACGTGGGTCGTGCAAACGAGTTAACAAACCTACATAAGTGTCCGAACAATTATTACGCAAAGCATCGTTACCGAAATTACTTGGATTATTCGGATAATTATTAGTAGGATAAACATACTTAAATTGCAAATTATCCCCAGCGCTCGTCATTAAAGGGTATTTGGCAGGATTAGCCAAAAGTGCAGCCACCTGCTCTTTTACCTTAAGATCTGTATCAGCAGTTTTATTACTCAAATGTAATAGCAACCGAAGGCGAAATGTATTCACCAGTTTTTGCCATTTTCCTAAATTATTGTCATAGTATATATCCCCCTGAAGCGCATCTCCTTTGGCTTGAAGATTGCTTAGTTCTGTATTGCAGCTATCAAGCCATACAAACGATTGTACAAAAACTTGTTTTTGCGTATCGTATTTAGGAGTGAGGTTATTTACTCCCTTTAATGCTTCCGACATAGGTATATCACCCATTTCAAGGCTCATCTTTGTAAAATAATAAGCTTTTAAAAATTTGGCCATAGCATCATATACATTTTCAGACTTCATCCCCAAACCTTTAGCTTCTTTCTCCATTAGAACTACATTTTTTAGGGTAGTATAGTCATTTGTACCACCACCAAAATCATAACGATTATTACCATAGTAATCATAGTTAATCAAAAAATATTGACTCCATTTTTCATTATTGCCAGAAGGCGCATCGTGCAAATCAAACAAGGCACCAGTTAATAACAAAGAGGGGGGCACTGAATTCGAAACATTCTCGTTTTGCTTAAGATCATCGAAGCTGCTGTTACAAGAAGCCAACGTGATTAAAATCAGGAGAAAGTAGATTGGGAATATTATATTCTTTTTCATTTTTAAATCAATTTGAAGATTAAAACACTAAATTAATGTTGATGCCATATCTGCGTGTCGTAGGCGACTGAAGTCCTGTGCTAGATGAAGCTCCATTGTATTGGTCGAGGTCAACATCTTTAAAACGCACATCACCATACAGATAGAGCAAGTTTCTTGCAACCAGAGAAACAGACAGCTTGCTGATTTTGAACGGAGCAATCCACTTCTGCGGAAGGTCATACCCCAAGGTCAATTCACGAAGCTTAGCGTAGGTTTTACTCATTAGGTTGGATTCAGAAATACCATAATACTTACTCACATAGTCTTGCACCTGTGTTGGGGTAGAATTAGCAGTAAACTGTAATTTATCATAGTTGGTGATTGCACCGGTTCTTGAGTCATAAGTAATATTCACACCATTAGAAATCACAACACCATCGCCAACGTAAGAACCCTTATAATTAGAATCACCGGCATGTTGATCATCCAAGTTTCTGGCAATACCAAATGCACCTTGCACTGTTTCAAGATTTCGTCCACCACGCATTGTCTTGTTATGCATATAATCTACTGTAACCCCTCCTACATTTCCATCGAACTGAAAAGTCAGAGATAAATTTTTATACGCGAATTTATTAATAAAACTCCATTGAAAATCGCCATTCATATTACCTAAATACTGAGAAACCTGCATAGCAAGCGGTTTTCCAGCTGCATCATGTATAATTCTTCCGTCTTGAGTTCTATAAAATGCAGAACCATAAAGTTTATCTGTACGATCACCTGCTTTAAAGAAACCATTGTAAACATCCTGTCCGGCTGGTAATTCAAGATATACATTTTTAAATGTACTCCAGTTAGCCATTACATCCCATGTCAACCCATTTGCAACACGTACTGGTGTAGCTGAAACCGAAATTTCAAACCCCGTCTTTCTGGTTTTCAACGCATTAATATAGTAACCCGTAAAACCAGTTGCTGTAGAAATTTCATTCAACAATATTTGTGGTCCATCTACATACTGGAATGCTGTAGCAGAAAGAGCTATTCTATTGCCAAACAATTTTACATCAGCGCCTTCCTCGTAACTAACACGATTAAATGGCTTGATATTAGAATTACTTAAGTTATCGGTATAATTCGCGGCAGTTTGATTATTATACGGTTTTGACAGACTATATGAAGAATTCAATTCGTATGTTGGACCTCCATAAGGTGAAGCATAATTATTGCCGTAACCGAGCGCATATCCGTTAATACTATTAGAAGTACTACCTCCCAACGAGGTAATTGTATTAAATGGTGCTGACCCAATCGTTTCACTTGTTGACACTCCACGAACTTCTGCATATGAACCTCTAAGCTTGAAAGATGATATAAATGTCGGCAATTTTACATAGTCAGATACAAGAGTGGCAACAGACAATCCCGGGTAATAATATGTATCATTGCTGCTTAGAATGGCAGATGATTTATCAACCCTCATTGTAGCCGACAACGTTGCATATTTTCCAAAATCAATGTCCATAGCTCCATAAGCGCTATAAACTCTCATTTTAGCATTGAAGCTAGTGGATTGAACCGCATTTCTGGAATTACTAAAACTATAAACTCCCGGTACATTTAGATAGTCGGTAGATGTAAAGCTTGAATTATAAGCGAATGCTCTTAGGTTCCCACCTACTAGTCCGGATACTTGAACAAAATCGCCCAATAAATAATTGTAATTCAACTGCAAATCAGTATTATTATCCATTAAAGAGCGTCTATCTTCTCTATAATCTCCCAAATTTTGTTCCCGTCCATAAGGGTGCGCCCAAACAGGCATTTTTTCTGTACGCAGCAAATCATAAGTTGACATTTGTGAGCGCAAACTCATATTAAGATGGTCATCGATCATATAGTGCGCTGTAGCATAACCGTAAAGATCTTTCTTATCGTGTCCACGAAGCCAATAATTTACCATTGCCCAAGGATTGTGATAGCGTTGATATTCAGCATATATAGGTTGAATGCCTACTTTGCCATCTTGCCATATTCCTTTTATTTTAGGATCATTGACATCCCAATCGGCTCCTGTCCATACCGTCATGCTATAAATCAAACTGTTAGGACCGTAATCCACATCAGGATAATTTGGAGTATATTGATAGTTGAAATTCATATTTGCATCAATCGACAAACGTTTGTTCACATTGTATGAACCATAAATATTGAAATTGGTAATATTCAATTCCATATTTGGGATAATGCTTTCCTGGTATGAATGTGATAGAGAAGTACGCACGGTATAGTCTTCGCCACTTTTAGTCACAGATATATTATTTGTTGTTTGGAATCCAGTACGTAAGAAATTCTGTAAATTATTTGCTCCTCGTGCAACATAAGGTGTCGGTTTGATATGACCTTTATAAGTAGCACCACCAGAGAAAGTAGTTGTGTAGGTTGTATTTGGATCATATTCACCATCATACTGAGGAATTAATTGTCCTCTGAATTTAGGACCCCATACATCATAATCATTATCGTTCAATCCGCCGCCTTTACCATCACCAAAAGCATATAAACAATTTTCACCCCCACCATATTCGTTTTGAAGTCTTGGAAATGCTAAAAACCCTTTATCGAACATGTTAGAAGAATTCACTTCTACTGTAATGCCTTTTTTCCCCTTTTTCCCTTTTTTAGTAGAGATGAGAATAGCTCCATTTTGGGCACGACTCCCGTATAAAGCCGCAGCTGCTGGTCCTTTTAGAACTGTATAATTTTCAATATCGTCAGGGCTTATATTCCATGTATCAGAACTAATTGGAACTCCATCTACCACATATAATGTAAGTTGATCACCCCTTAAAAGCACATTTGGTTTTCTCAGCATCTCGGCAGATGAACCAACTGACAATCCAGCTACTTTCCCTGTTAGTCCGGTAATTGGATTTGGATCACGAGCTTTTACTAAGTCCCTGCCATCAACTTCTCTAACGGCATACCCAATAGTAGATTCCTTTTTCTCTATACCTAATGCAGTCACAACAACTTCCTTAATTGCCTTTGCAGACTCTCGCAATGTCAACTTAATTTCACTCTGATCTTTAACCGCTACCTGAGCGGATTCAAAACCTACGAACGAAAATTTCAGGACATCACCCTTTTCAGCAGTAATACTGAATTTCCCAGCGGCATCAGTAAGAGTACCAGTACCAGTTCTTTTAACTACAACATTTACACCGGGTAATACCAACCCGTCGGAATCGACAATTTTTCCTTGTAAGGTAGTCTTTTGCGCAAAGGCAAATGATCCGAACAACAATAAAAACTGAATTAATAAAAAAGCGCTAATTTTTTGCATTTTTGAAATTTTTAGTTGAAATAATGTTTAAAATTTGAGCATAGGATTCTCTATATCACAATTTAAGTGCTTATACACTTAACTGTAATACAATAGTTTAATTGACAAATAATCTAATAATAAAAAAGGGAGGGATATTTAGTTTATACTTTCCAGTTTCACCTCATAAAGATAAATATTTAGCAATTCCGAAGCATTATCTGCTTCAGATTTTAATCGCACTTCAAATTTGCTTGTATCTTCATCAAGTATATTAAGTGCAACATTAAGGACTTTATCGTACTCATTGCATGCAACATTACTGTTCAGATTGCCTTTCTTTACACTTTGCTTCAAAAAGCGCTCAATTTTTTTTACCGAGGAATAAATTTCCGGTTTTCTATAAACTGTTTTTGTTGCAAAACTTCCTGGTGCAATAGGCACTTTATAACTATAATGATCATTGAACAAATACATCTTTTTCGCTATTTCGATGCCTAAAAAATGATTTCCAGCCATATCTTCAGTTATATTTTCAAGATACTGAGCCTGTGACATAGACATAAATTCAAATGTGCTTTTTACGCTGGCACTAGCATTAGTAGTGCTAGTATTATTAGATTCATTTGTATGAATTTCGGTTCTTCCGGCAATCAACACTTCTTGAGCATTAGCCGCAACAATTGTACATAATGACAAAATAGTCAGTCTTATAAAATTTCTCATTGATTTCACTTTTTTGAGTTTATATGTAATGTTTAGTGTTTGTAAACCTAAAACATCTTTCGTGATGCAAAAATATGTTTACTATATTACTAAGTGATTAATGCCATGTTATATTCCGATTAAACAGTTACAATTCATTATCAATTGTTTACAAATACGAAACTTACTGCATCATCTTACCAAAATCTTATTCTTTCAATCGTTTTTACAAGCTCTTCCATATCAGCAGGATAAACTACACCTATGTTTCCAATACGAAATGTATCTCCATTTGATATTTTTCCAGGATAAATAACATAACCGTTTTCTTTCAAAAGATTGTAGAAATTCATAAACGAATATTCTTTCTGTTGTGGTGACACAAACGATGTAATTATCGGAGATTGCATGAAATCTGGTAAAAGTGTGGTAAATCCAATACGACGCATTCCTTCTACAAGGATTTTATGATTTAGCGAGTAACGTTCGTAACGTTTGTCGACTCCTCCTTCTTCTTCCAATTCCACGAGAGCCTGCAAAAATGCCCTGACAACGTGTGTTGGAGACGTAAACCGCCATTTTCCACTTGCTTCCATAGTTATCCATTGATCATAAAGATCAAGCGAAAGCGAACGTGCCTGGTTCTTGCATTGCTCCAGTTTATCCCTTTGGGCTATAATAAAACCAAATCCAGGTACGCCTTGTATGCATTTATTTGCAGAACTGATAAGAAAATCAATCTGCCAATCATATACATCCATGGGAATGCCACCAAAGCTACTCATAGCATCAACTATCGTGGTTATATTATACTGTTTGGCCAAAGTTGTAATTTCGCGTACTGGATTTAGAATGCCTGTAGTAGTTTCGCAATGTACAATGGCTAAATGTGTTATTTCCGGCATCTCTTCGAGTAACCTTCTCACCTTCTCAACATATGGTTGGTTTACTTCTGTAAGAATATACGCTTCGTAGGAAATTTTTAATATTTTAGCTATTTGAATCATACGCATACCATAAGCTCCATTGGCTATAATCAGTAATTTACCCGAAGGAGGAATAGCTGAGCCAATGACCGACTCAACAGCAAATGTACCACTACCCTGCATTAAAACAGCAGAATACAACTCTGCCGTTGTAGTTGCCAAGTGAGTTAGACGACTTCGAATTTCTTGTACAACTTTTAAATTGTAATCATCGTCCCATGTACACCAGTCCTGAAGCATAGCAGCTTTTACGCTTTTAGAGGTCGACAGGGGTCCGGGGGTAAGCAATAAATAGGGATTGTCCGGCAAATTTGAATTATTCATTTCCAGTACTTAATTTAAACTGTTTATACTTGTTCTTAAAATAGAAAAAAGATAGAATGATGAATACAAGTCCCAAAACCGAAAGACAAAGTCCGGAAAGACAAAAAAAATCGATCCATCTGATATTGTAATTAAAAAAGTTCTTATAAAAAACTACTCCTAAACTTCCCAAATACCCAAAAGCATCGGAAACGTAAATGACAAAACCAATATTACTGATGTATTTGAAAGAAGAAATAAGTCTTTCGTACAGAAATGCATTGAACGGCACATAACCCAAATAAAGCCCAATACCTACAGTTACCATCCATACCTTTCCACTAATTAAATGAGACGAGAATAGCAGCGTCGAAACTATTATTAATAAAAATCCGACAAATATAATGAGTAAAATAATATTGAAAGCTTTGTAGTTGGAACGAATAAAGGTTACTAATGCTAATGAAAGTAGAGTGAACAAAGCAACCGGAAGTTCAGCAACAGTAAAAATGGCCGGATCATTCCCATATCCGAGCGATTTCCATATCTCAACAGAAAAATTATCGCGTAATTCTCTGAAAATGGTTAGAAACATATAGGTAGTTACTAACAAGATAATTCCGACATAAAATTGTTTTAAAAAAGCCTTTCGTTCCAATCGGTTCATCGGTGAACGTTTTGTGCGAAGCTTTTCATCTTCGGCTGTGGGAGGAGGAATACAATCCAACAGAAAGACAGATATCACTAACGGTATTGCAAAAAATAAACCGGTAATAAAAGGCATTGCAAATTCAGTAAAGTGTAGATCCACCATCACCCATTTCCCTGCCGACTTTGCAACTCCGGAAGCAATGATAAAGCTAGCACTAAGTCCGGCCCCTAATAACTCAGTCAATCGTCGACCCTCGAGATAGCTAAACACAACTCCCCAAATCATTCCCAACGGAAGCCCGTTGAAGAACATAAAAATCACATTGTAGGGACTTGGTACAAGCCAGAAAAACAGTAGTGCCACTTCGGCTATACCAACCAGCAGCAATATGCACACTGCTCTGGAAGTGGATTCCATTTCAGCAATATACTTAATTCCTAAAAACTTACTCAATGTATATCCAATAACTTGCGATGTAATAAGCCATATTTTATAATCAACACCCCAGAAATTCATCCCCTCGAAAACACCAACAGCAAATGGTTTCCGAAACGAATACATGCATGAATAAGTGAGAAAGGCTGCAAGTGACACAACCAATGCAAACACCCAATCTGGTTGATGTTCCATCCACTCTCTAATTTTTATTTTAAGTGCATACATCCAATCAATGAATTAGTTGTTGAAATGCATCATTCAAAATATCCAAAGCGCGGCACAATTCTATTTCCGAAATAATAAGTGGAGGAGATAAAGTAATCACATTTCCCTGTGAGACTTTGAAGTTCAGTCCGTTTTCAAGACAGCAATACATCACCTTTTCGGCTTGATCAACAGCTCTTTCTTTGGTATCCCGCTCAATAACAAGTTCTACTCCCCATAGCAAACCGATCCCTCGCACATCTCCTATCATTTGGTAACGATTCTTCATCTCAAGCAATCGGGTCTGCATTATTTTTCCAAGCTCCTGCGCACGAATTAATAAATTTTCGTTTTCAATGACCTCTAAAACAGCAAGTGCGGCAGCACTACCAATCGGTGATTTTTCATGTGTAAAATGACCGATAGAATGTTCAGCTACGACATTATACTTTTCGTTAGTCAGCATAGCAGCCATTGGAAAAATTCCACCACCCAATCCTTTGCCAATAGTTACAATATCGGGCACAATACCATAATGCTCAAAAGCAAAAAACGTTCCGGTTCGACCAAGTGCAATCGGAATTTCATCAAGTATAAGCGTTACATTAAACTCGTCGCACAGTGCCCGTACCTTTTTCCAGAATCCAGTTACGGGAATCTGCACATCCGTATTGCGGATTGTTTCTGCAATAAATGCACCCACATCACCCTCATTCTCGAAAACGTGGCGAATATAAGCTATATAAACATCCTGCTCCGGATCGTTAGCCCAAAGTGAGCGGTACGAAACCGGCTGAGGAATATGCTCAACACCAGACATTAATGGACCTGTATTTTTGCGAAAAGAAGCTTCTCCTCCTACCGAAATCGTATCGAGTCCAGCACCATGAAAAGAACCCCACATAGATACAACTTTATGCTTCCCTGTAACAATTCGCGAAAGTTTAAGTGCCATCGAATTGGCTTCGGAGCCGCCAGGAGCAAATAGCACCCTGTTTAATCCCGGAACAATAGTACATAATTTCTGAGCTAAATGAATAGCATCTGTATTTGTATATCTGCGTGGAGAGAAAGGTAATTGGCCCAACGCTTTTGTAACTGCATCAATTACATGCGTATTCCCATAGCCAACCTGGTGGACGTTATTGCCATGAAAATCCAATATTTCCCTACCTGAAGTAGTAATTATATATGCACCATTGCATGCAGAGAGAACTTCCAAACATGGAGTTGATAATGCTTGATGGAGAAACCATAAGGAATCGTTGTCTAATTTTTCGACCGTTTCCGGTGGTAATCCCACGATCCATTCTTTTCTTATTTCGGTAAGATTAACATCCCCCTCAACTTTCATTAATCTATCAATCATGTTTACTTATATTAAACCTTATTACTATTTATTGTGCAAAGAAACAGCATTGGCATTACAAGTATATTGCATAGTTATTAATTGTTTATAACTATATATACCAGCTGATTTATTTTATATATTTTTGCCTGAAATAAAAACAAGAACGAATATTAATTTACTATTAGTAAACATTATGTTGGGAAGTGAAATAAGTTTTGTAGGGAAACGCATAAAAGAATTAAGGCTTAGCAAAGACTTAAAGCTCGTAGAAGTTGCTATAAAATCGAGTGTCAGTAAAGGTTTATTGTCACGCATCGAAAACGGGCGAACTATACCTTCATTGCCGGTGCTTTTCAGTATTATAAATGCGCTGAATGAAAATCCAACAACTTTTTTTGAACTACTGAATTGTACTGCAAGCTCGCCTTTCTATATACTCATAAAATGTTCTGAATATCAACCTATAAAAAAGGAAGACTCCGTTGGCTTTAATTACTATTCAATTATGAGTCATTCGTTTAAAGACATCACTTTCAGTGTGGTTTTTCTGGAGTTGAAACCTTATGCTACGCGCGAAATGGTTACAACAGATGGAATGGAGTTTATCTATTTAGTGGAGGGAGAGATTGACTACAAATTAGGAGAGACAACTTTTTCAATGAGTCAGGGTGATTCTTTATTTTTTGATGGACGCGTACCTCACCTAAAAATCAACAAAACAACAAAAACAGCTCGCATACTTGTTATTTACCTATTATTTAATTAATAAAACTAATTTTATGTCACAAAATGTAGAAATGATTGTTTTTGATATGGCCGGAACCACGATAAAGGACAATCGTGAAGTTGAAAATTGTTTTCTGGAAGCTGTAACCCAAACCGGACTAACGACCACGCACGACGAAATTAACTCCATGATGGGCTGGTCGAAACTTGCAGTATTTGAAAAATTATGGAGAAAGGAGTTGCCCAAAGCATACGATCATGATTTGGCTAAACGCATAGACTATTCGTATTCTGTATTCAAGAAAATTCTTGAGTCTCACTATATCAGTTCGGAGATATTTCCTACAGAAGGAAGTGTTGAGCTATTCAAATATCTAAAAGAACAAAATATCAAGATTGCACTTACTACCGGATTCTACCGCAAGGTGACCGATATCATACTTCACAAACTCGGCTGGGATGAGGGATTAAATGCAGTTCATACCGGTTCACAATTAATCAACGCTTCCATTAGCAGCGATGAAGTGACAGCAGGACGACCGGCACCTTATATGATTTTCCGAGCCATGGAACTTTGCAACATTACCGATGTCCGGAAAATAATTAAAATTGGTGACACCCCTTCCGATTTGGCCGAAGGGAAAAATGCAGGGTGTAAATGCTCCTTTGGAATAACCAATGGCACTCATTCGAAAAGCGAGTTAGAAATTTACGAAAATGATGGATTAATGGAGAATTTGTTCCAATTCAAAACACACCTTGAAAGTATTTTATAATCTATTTCAATAAAACAGAAACGATGAATGCAATAAAAAAAATAGCCTTATTCACTCTTCTTTTGATAGTTTGTCAGTTAAGTGCACAATCAGTTGATGAAATCTCAAAAAATAGATTGATACTACCCAATGGTTGGGGATTATCTCCTGTTGGGAAAACGCTAACACTTGGAGATCTTCCTTTGAATATCGCTGTTTCGCATTCGCAGAAACTACTGGCGATTACAAATAACGGACAAAGTACACAGAGCATTATGTTGATCGATGTCATTAAGCAGACTGTGATTGATTCCATAGTAATTGGTAAATCGTGGTTAGGTCTGACCTTTTCTGCAAATGATAAATTCTTATATGCTTCAGGTGGAAACGACAACTGCATTGTCAAATACAGCATCAATAACGAGAAACTAAGTGCTGTTGATACCCTTGTGTTGGGCAAACCCTGGCCTGTTCGAATATCAGTTGCAGGAATTGCAGTGGATGATGCCAAGAATATATTATATGCTGTTACGAAAGATGATAATGCTTTGTATGTGTATGATTTAAAAAACAAGCATGTTATTTCACGCAATTCACTTGGTGGAGAAGGATATACATGTCTACTATCTCCAAACAAAAACGAACTTTACATAACGTGTTGGGGCTGTAATAAAATGAAAATTTGGGACACTAAACAAGGCGTATTTTCGGCAGAGATTGCCACCGGTAGTAATCCCAATGACTTATGCATAACAAAAGATGGAAACTACTTGTTTGTGGCAAATGCGAACGACAATTCTGTATCCGTCATAAACATCAAAAAGCGCCAGGTAATTGAAACCCTCAATGCAGCCCTGTTTCCTAATTCGTTAGCCGGTTCCACTACTAATAGTGTAACTCTAAGTCCGGATGACAAAAAGTTATTTATAGCCAATGCCGACAATAATTGTCTGGCAGTATTTGACATTAGTGAACCGGGTGAGAGTATTAGCAAAGGTTTTATACCAACGGATTGGTATCCAACTTGTGTTCGTACAATCGGAAAGAAAATCTTTATTTCCAACGGCAAAGGAAATAAGTCAATGGCAAACCCTTTTGGTCCGAACCCGTACGGAAGGGATGAAGAAGTAACTTACCAGCAAGGAACAACTGAAAAAACGAAACCAGTACAATATATTGGTGGGCTCTTCAAAGGAAACCTTCAAATAGTGAATAGCCCTACAAATAAGCAGTTGGCAAACTACACAGAAAGCGTGTATAAAAACACGCCCAATCCTCAGAAACAGGACGTCAAAATCCCTGAAAACAATCCTATCCCTCATCAACAAAACACTATATCACCAATCAAATATATTTTTTATATCGTAAAAGAAAATAGAACTTATGATCAGATTTTAGGGGATATGCCCGAAGGAAATGGCGATAAAAATCTTGTGCTTTTCGGAGAACAAGTCACTCCAAATCAACATGCACTCGCTCGCGAATTTGTACTTCTCGATAATTTTTATGTAAACGGTGAGGTTAGTGCCGATGGACATAACTGGAGCTTAGGTGCATATGCCACAGATTACCTGGAGAAAACGTGGCCTACAAGTTATGGAGGCAGAGGGGGCGATTATGATGCCGAAGGGAACAGAAAAATTGCAAATAATAAAGATGGTTTTATTTGGGATTTCTGTAAACGCCAAGGAGTGAGTTACCGAACCTATGGAGAGTTTGCCGATGATTACAAACCGAATATACCTGTACTGAAAGATCATTTTTGCCCCTATTACACCAGCTGGGATCAGCACGTGCGCGACACGATACGTTTTACACAATGGCGAAAGGATTTTGATTCATTATTGGTTCAGCAATCTTTGCCTCGGCTCAATACTCTCCGATTCATCAACGACCATACCGAAGGACTAAACAAAGGTCGACCAACTCCCCGAGCTCATGTAGCCGACAACGATTTAGCTGTCGGGATGTTTGTCGATTATTTAAGCCATTCTCCTATTTGGAATGAGAGTGCTGTTTTTATTGTAGAAGATGATGCACAAAACGGTCCCGATCATGTAGATGCACATCGTTCCACTGCTTATCTTGCTGGTGGTTTTGTAAAGGAAGGCTTCGTTGATCATACGATGTATTCAACTGCATCAATGCTGCATACTATGGAACTAATTCTTGGCATTCCGCCCATGAGCCAATATGATGCGGCTGCAGAACCTATGTGGCGTTGTTTTGATAGCACACCGCAACATAAACCATTTCAGGAAAAACCACACCTTGTTGATCTTAATGAAATCAACAAGAGCTCCAGCAAATATGCCGATCTTAGCCAGCAGTTAGATTTTAGTAAAGAAGATGAAGCACCCGATGGTTTATTTAATGAAATAATTTGGAAAGCAGTAAAAGGAGTTGAGAGTAGATGTCCTGCAACAGTTCACTCGGCATTCTTTATAAAAAATTGATTTAGAATAGAACTGAAGGTTGCTGTAGTTATTTCACATCAGAGAGCTGAATTCATTATCAAGAGGTCGGCGAGTTTTGCTTAGGTTGTAGATTAACAATAATATTAACACCAAACAACTGCTAAAAGTAGTAGAACTATTCGTCTAAAACCTATGGAAATATTGCTTTATTGAGTAAAGAATAGTATTAAAAATAAATGTATAATCATTTCTTTTTCAGAAAAATAAAGCACTTTTATATAATTGGTTCACCAATTCATTTTCGTTTCTTGCACATTATATGTATCTTTGTGCCGAAATTCAGTTTGTTGAATGAAACAATTCCAACGGAAAAACGTTTCATTGACGTAACCAAAAAATGTATAATCATGGGTAATGACTTATTAAAAGGTAAAAGAGGTATTATATTCGGAGCGTTGAACGACATGTCTATCGCTTGGAAAGTCGCAGAACGTGCTGTAGAGGAAGGTGCAATTATCACCCTATCAAACACACCTTTGGCTGTGCGTATGGGAACAACCAACGAACTGTCAGAAAAACTTAATGCAAAATTAATTCCGGCTGATGCAACTAGTGTATCGGACTTAGAAAATGTTTTCAAAGAATCAATGGAAGCACTTGGTGGTAAAATTGACTTTGTATTGCACTCAATTGGTATGTCGCCAAACGTGCGTAAAAAACGTACTTACGACGATTTAGACTACGATATGCTTTCGTCCACCATTGATATATCTGCTGTTTCGTTTCATAAAATGCTACAAGTAGCAAAAAAAATGGATGCAATTAACGAATATGGTTCTGTAGTAGCACTTTCATATATGGCTGCACAACGTACCGTATTTGGTTACAATGATATGGCTGATGCTAAATCAATGTTGGAATCAATTGCCCGCAGCTTTGGTTATATCTACGGACGTGAACATAACGTGCGTGTAAACACCATTTCTCAATCACCAACTCCAACTACTGCCGGTAGCGGTGTAAAAAACATGGATGGTCTGCTTGACTATTCAGAACGTATGTCCCCACTTGGTAATGCTACTGCTGCTGAATGTGCTGATTATTGCGTTGTAATGTTTAGTGACCTGACTCGTAAGGTTACTATGCAAAACCTGCTTCACGATGGTGGATTCTCGAGCATGGCTATGAGCTACCGTGTTATGGAACAATACAATAAAAGCTTTGAGGAGTTTAAAGACGAAAACGGTAAAATTATCTACGGATAAATAACAATTTAATGCACAATTGATAATTCATAATGCATAATTAAATATAAAGAGAGATTGAATTAATTTTCAATCTCTCTTTCTTATTTATCACTAGTACTTCTCATCTAAATCCATTTCAGCAATGAATTATGCATTATTAATTATGCATTAATTCATTTCATTATTGGCAATTTACTCAAAAGCTTAATTTCATTTGTGTTACTATAGCTGTACTGATAAATACCATCATCGGCCATCATCATTAAGGTTTTATTAAACGGTATCAAATCGTACCCATCCATGCCGCTGTAATGCGCCACCATATTAGCCAACAAGGTCTCCGGTTTGGTAATACTAAAAACCTTCAATCCATCGTCACATAAAAACAGTTTGCCATTGTCAATTCCCAGCCCTTTAGGACTTTTCATTCCGTAGCTAACAAGCAGTTTTGGTTTCTTCACATCCGCCACATCGATAATTTCCAATTCATTGGCGTTTTGTCCGCAAAAATTTCCGGTAGAGTGAACGGTAACATAAGCCAGGTCATTGTCAACCACCACCGGGTCGCAACCATACACATGCGATATAGACGACTGATAAACAGGTTTTAAAGGATCCACCACTGAATAAATAACCAATCCGGTAGGTGTACCCATAAACATATTGTCTTTGTAGCTAAAAATTGTTTCCACATTCCAACCCAGATACACATTCTCGGCAGCCTTTTTGGGTTTATCACCCGTAAGGTCAAAAATATTCATCGTATTCCTGATGACCGAATACAAATTTCCATTGTAAATAGTAAAGCGCGACATAGATCCATTAACGCCCGTTGAGGAACCGCTTGAATAGGAGGCCGCATCATTCAGCGCAAATCCTTTTTCACCCCACCAACCACCGGTGTAATGGGTCACTTCCTCTGTTTTTTCTTTCATATTCCAGCCTACAATAATACCGGTCTTTTGTCCATCTACACATTTTTGATAATCAATAACATATTGATTATTTGTGATTGGAAATGCGCCTGGAAATATTGAATCTAACCTTCCTGTCAACGAGGGTAAAGCCGGGTTTGAAATATCAAACCAAACCAAGTCGATATACGAATCGGCGTACAGCCTGTCGTTACGAATGGCTAAATCGGCATTGCCCAACAGTTCGATAAATCCGACGATTTGCGGACTGGAAGGATTACGATTATCAATGATATGTATTCCTTTTTCGGGCTCGGAGATGTACAAATAGTCTTTGTAAAAACACATTTTGCCAATATTGGTTATCTGACGTTTTTCGTTAGTAACTTTTACTGAGCTTCTAAATGCTTCGGTCGACAAAAATACCGGTTCGTTGACTTTATAGGTCACCATTTCGGTAACACTATTTTTACAACCGCCTAGTGCGAGGACTGCAATGCTGAATAAAAATAAAAGTTTTTTCATACTATTGAGATTATAAATAGAATGTTTTACAATTTATACACAATACCAAATCTTACTGCAGATTCCTGAAAATGTTGTTGGTTGCGCTCAAACGAAATTGGAAATAAATGAATTTTCGAGTACGGATTTACGAATACAGAAATGCCATTTTTAAAGTCATATTTTAGTCCCAATCCGAGCAAACTTCCTAAACCGCTTTGACTGTTTATGATTGAATTTGAACTCACATCAATATCAAGAAGCAAACCCGCATTTACAAAAAAATATTTTAGAAAATTTACCCTGACAGTAACTGGTAAGCTGAACATCGATAGCGTTGCACTACGGGTTAAAGTGGTGACGCCATTGGGGGTACTTACTATTGATTTTGTTACAATCGGGCAACTAAGATATTCCAAGCCTGTTTCAACATCCAACCATTTATTCAATGGTTTTATATAGCTGACGCCATAGGCAAACGACTTACCGGCATCGGTGCTGGAATCATCTATAATCTCATCGCCGAGACGGGTAACACTATTATCACTCAATGCTGAAAATGTAATACCTAGTTGTCCTTTTTGAGCACTCATCAAAGTTGAAAGACAAAGAAAAACAAGAACTAAACAAACAGATTTTCGGAGCTTCATAATTCAGTGGTTATAAATCAGTATTTATCTACATTTCCCATCTTGCCTATAAACAGAATCACTCCGGTACTTTTCTCGCGGATAAGATATAAAAATGGTTTGTTCACAATAAATTCTTTTACCACAGGCATTGAAGTTGTGAACATTCCCACGGAAGTCACAGCAGCAGCTTCGGTTCCTTCTTCATTTACCACCACATAGGTTTTATGTAAAACTTGTGATATCATTAACGACTGAACGGATATTTTGGAGAAATCGGCAAAATCTGAAAATGCCAAACTCATCCCCATGCTTTTCAGCACGCTGTTCAGTTTAAATTTATTTTCCACTTTAAATCGTGGGATTTTCACCATCACTTCGCCTTTAGTCATGGTAGACAATGCATTATTCCAATTAGCCGGTGTCAGGTAATTTAAAACATCCGCTATTGTCTTTTCTTCGTTGGGCAAAACGATTGTCATACTAAAAGCCTTGTTACCATACGGCATGTCCAGATATTTGGCATAATTGTCTTGTGCATAGGCAAATGTATCAGTTTGCGACATCATATTTACTTTCACCACAGTGCCTAGTTCATTGGTAAAATTGGCTTCACCGGTATTCTTTGTTTCAAATTTCCGACGCCAGATGCCTTTGAAATAAACCGCATTGATTAAATACATTCGCATATCCGAAGATATATTGTCAATAATGGAAGGAATAAGTTTATTCGTTTTCTTCGAACACCAATTATTGATAGTATCCTTGGCCCAGGCTTGCGAAAAATCAAGTTCACGCACATAGGCATTAAAGTAATCGGAGTTGATTTGCAGAAAATCGGATTTTACAGGAAACCCGGTACGATACCACAGCGAATTGGCAATGCTTAGCTTGGTGGTTGGGTCGATAGTTGGCAGAGTGGTTTGTATCAGCTTGTAGTATTCATTGATGTCACTAACAGACATGCCACTCATTTTCAAAGCTGTTTCCATCTCTGTCTTGGTCTGGCCGTTTGCACCGTTCCACGCCATGCCCAATGCAATGCTGACACTTAAAGGCGATACAAAAACATTTGCCTGATCGAATCCGGCGATTGTTTTCTTCAGCAAATCGAAGGCAAACTCATTATCCTGATTGATTCGCTTTTCCATTCCTGCTTTCATAACTATTGGCTTGGCATCAGTTGGGATCGCCGTTATCGGATCATTTTGATTGGTACAACTAATAGCCATCAAAAGAACTACTATCAAAAAAAGAGGCTTTTTCATAATTTAGTATTTTTCGGAATTAAGACGAACTGTTATTTCTTGCGGATTAGATGTGTATTATATCTATCGCAACACGGAGCAATTAAGTCCAGTGAGTCCTTACCAACAAGTTGAATGTATTTCTCTGAATCACCACACAACTCGACTCTCACCTTTTTCTCACTTTCAAATTTACAATGAATTCCTTTATTTACAGGACTCATCGTAAGGTCGGGCAATAACGTTAACTTACCACTGGTCAACAATGAGTCATTACGCACAATGCCGAATATCCCATTTTTCTTCAGGATAAGATAATCAAAGTCTTTGGTGTAACCGCTTCCTGCAAATCCGCCAGAAGTTCGTACCACTTTCCACACCCCATAAATATTACTTTGTTGTTCGGGTATAATGTCTGACGAATAATACTTCGTTTCCGGAATAGCATCCAATGCTTTCAATGCTATCTCATCGGTTTTACAACCGACAAAAAACAATGTTAGCAATAATATTGCATTTATTAATTTCATAGCAACATGTTATTTACACTCGTTCTTACCCGCCATCTGTCTTAGTTTCGCGATGGAACCTTTTAATTGCTGAGGTTCATTATAATATTCGAACACAACTTTATGTGTAGTACCATTCAACAACTTCACCTCCACCCATTCGGCACCCCCATCGGCGCAATCCGGGCATCCTATCGTAGCAGGCAATTCAAAGAAAGCTTTGTTATTTATCAGCACCTTTACAGAATCCCAGGCCGATTTAGCTGTTTGGACTTTATAGAGGGTCGGTTCTACCTCTTTTGTCCAACCGGCACAACTATAGGAGGTATACATTGAATCAATGCTCACATCATGTTTACAATAACCTACACACATGCCAAAGGAAGTTCCGTAATTTACCTGTGCCACATTTCTGTACAAAGACTCGTTTGAACAGGATGTTGCAAAAGCGACAAGCAGAATGATTAGAAAAAGCTGAAAACGTTTTAGTTTCATCACCACAAAATTTATTGAAATTTAAAATCCTATTCTCAATCCGGCACTTAACCCAAACACGAACGGATGATCGGTACGCGCACTAACCGGTTGATTGTTTTCGAAATAGCGTGAGAACTTTGGTTCAAAATAGATACCCAATTGTCTCTTGATTTTATAGCTAACCCCTACCCCACCATTTATCGACCATTGAATTCCATTGATCTTTGTTTTAGCCGTAGTAGTTACCACCTCAGTGCCGAAGTACTGACTTTGAACATACAGTGATTGTATTCCTTTTTCAGCAATAAACCCTGTCGACAAATAAACTTCCCATTTGGAGTTCTCCCAAAGTTCTGTAATCAGATTCACAGGAATACCAATATAATGAAGATGCAACTTAGCCTCAGAACGTTGCACACCCGAATTTTCGAAAGTAGATAAAAGATAAGTATATACCAGTCCACTTTCCAGAGCTAGTGTTTTGTTCAACTGTTTACGCACAGTCAGTCCAAAAGACAAGGGATCGTTATAGGTTTTCTTCGTAAAGTCATTCGTTGCCATAATGCTGGTATAATTAGTATTAGCTGCAGAAAGCGTTTTATCATAAAAGTTAGGGCTACTACTAACAAAATCACCACCTCCATTATTATTACTGGCTAAATCAACATTTCCCTGCGAACCATACGATGCAGCCAGCATCCAGTTATTGTGTTTCGATTTTTGCTTATCAACAGCAGCAATCATCTCGTCAGGGTTCGGATCGAGCACAGTCTTTTTCATTTCCTGCTTATTTTGCACTGAATCGTTTTGCTGAACCGCCACCTGTGCTATCGGTTCTTTTTCTACAGCCCGGAAGGTTGTAGTTGCAATACTACTATTTCTGTCATTAGAAACGGAATCAAAAACTACAGTCACTTTATTTGGAAGATCAATCACAACAATATTGCAATTTTTCGCTGAACTATTTTTTTGTTTTAGTACTACTAATGGGGCATTTGAAATATGATTTCCAGACATATCAGTCTTAACAGCTGTCTGTTGAGCTGTATATTGTTTTGGAGTTTCAGCTTGCTGACTTACCGCATGCGAGCTCGATTTTACAGCGTAATCGGGTGCTTCATTAAAGGAGCGTAGTGTAAAAAGTAAAGTCAGCACAGCAGCGGAACCCATCGGCAACCACATCCACCAGGGGATTATTTTGCGCTTGCCTTTTTTATTCAATCGCTTTTCGATAGCACTCCAATCGTTTAAATCGACAGGTAATTGGTGGTTTTCCAATTTCTGCTTCGTCAGTTCGCTGAATGCATCGGGTTTATTATTGTTTATATTGTCTTGCATAATTTAGTAGTTGAAAAGCGTTTGAACATTCTTTTGCAGGATTTTCCTTGCTCTCATAAATTGCGAACGCGAAGTGACTTCGCTTATATTAAGTTCTTTGGCAATCTCAGCATGCGAATAACCTTCGATGGCATACAGATTAAAAACGGTTCTAAAACCATGGGGAAGTTCACCAATACATTTCATTAAATCGTCGGCCGAAATCTTATCAAGCACTGTCACATCCACGTTTTCGATATAGTTATCATACTCGTCTATATCCACACTTTGTTTCAGTGCATCATTTCGTCGAAGGTGCTCAAGCGCCGTAGTTACAAAAATCCGCCGCATCCATCCGGCAAAAGAACCTACCCCGGAATACGTATCTATCTTCGTAAAAAGCTTTACAAATCCATCCTGTAAAAGATCGCGGGCCGTTTCCCTATCGGGCACATAGCGAACACAGACACTCATCATTGTCGAAGCATGAGTCTCATAGATTTTTTTCTGAGCCCACGGTTCGCCATTTAAGCATCCCTGTATTAGTTTTTGTTCGTCGGTCTGTACGGTATTCAACTCCATATTCTTACACTATGATGAAATATAAAAAAGAAACGTTGCATCCTCTTTTATAAAAAACAAAAATAGGCATATTTTTATAAAAAAATCCCACTCCGAAGTGAATCAGAGTGGGAAGATCATTTCTTCTTCGGGTAAAGCATTTCAACTAACACCCGTAACATCAAATCATTCATTACCTGGTTAATCAATAATTTCCATTTTTCTCAGCAGAAAAGAAGCATTTAGCTTTTGACTGATACCATTTTTGAGTTTATAATCAAAATATAAATGATCATTTACAAGTTCAACTTCAAAGCACTGATTAATCGCAACGCCTTTATATTTCTGTTCTAAATCTCCAATCATCAAATCGTGCGTGGCAACAATTACCGGAACATTTAGCTGAATCAATTTTTCTATAAATCCTAATGACCCGGTTTGTTTGTCTTTCGTATTGGTTCCACGTAATATCTCATCTAAAATCACCAATGTTTTGGGTTGTTTTTTAGTGTGCTCTATAATTTCCTTTAAACGCAAAAGTTCAGCATAAAAATACGACTCATTGTTTATAAGCGAATCTTGAATTTTGAGACACGGAAAGATATCGCAAGGGGTAAACGAGAATGACTTGCCAACAACAGGAGCTCCATTCATCGCTAATAACAAATTCACTCCCACAGTTCGTAAGAACGTACTTTTTCCGGCCATATTAGCTCCGGTAATAATCAGCACCGATGGCATACCCGAGATACTAAAACTGTTATTGACCCTTACATCTGGATGGATCAACGGATGACCCATATCCAGTGCTTGCACGCTAAATCCCTCATCCGAGACAGCAGGATAAACAACAGCTTCGTTATTATTGAAGGCAAAAGTAGCAAAGCTAATTAAGGTTTCCATTTCATTAAACGCAGTAAACCATGCCGCTGTATTACTGTTGTGTTTAAGCTTCCAACGCGAAAAAGAATAGAAAACATGTAGATCCAATAAAAAGAATGCGTTTAGCGTGAGGGATAGAAGTTTATTTTCTTTCAGCTCAAAAACAGAAAGAATAGTATGCAGCGAACTCAATATTTTGCTGGCACTGCTATCATTTTGAACTAATGATTTTTTAAGCGACAGAAGGTGTTCCGATTCAAACGGAGTCTTTTCAATCAGATGAAAAGCAGCAATGTAACTTTCAATATTGCTTGCAATACTTATTAATTGAGAATGTATTTTTAAAATCTTCTTTTCATGGCTAGCAACATAAATGAGTGAAACGGTGAGCAAAAGACCAAGCACTCCCCAGGGTAATACACTAAACGCAGACAAAAGCAGACAAACAACGTTTATCAATCCTAGTACAAAGGCTGTAATTCTGATGGTACTGAAATCCTTTTGAGCCTCATTCATCCAGTTCTGCAAAATAGATTCCGTTCCGTTTCCTTTAATAGACTTGGCGATGGATTGGAAATCCTGAATAAAATCATTGTTGTCGCACAGTTCAGCTATAGCAGCTTGCTTACTTTGTATTACTTCCGGATTTTTATCAGGAAAACAAAGACTTTGAGCCAAGGTGGCACATCCTTTTTGTGTGTTACAACGGTTTATATATTGAAATATAGATCCTTTGCCAAACAAATCAAAATCGGTAGACAACGAAGTATTGATAGTTGCATATCTTTCTCCCGCATTTCGTTCGGAATAGTTATAGTCGAGATACAGCAACTCATCCCTATTAATCTGAATCTTTGAAGCAAGCAGAATGATTGCATCCTCAAGCCGGTTGAATTTAACAACGAATAGAATAAAGAAACTTAGCGAAACGATAGAAATAAACAAGGGCAAAACAATATACTCTGTTTTAAACAGCAGAAACAACGAACCTGCAAAACAGATAAATGAGCAAAAGCGCACCAACGAGTATCGCCGGCTTTGGTTCTTAAGCCTCTTATAGTCTTCCTCTAATGCAATGATTCTATTTTGGTAATATGCAGCCTGAGAGATTGAAATCATAGTTGTAAATTATAACGCTTGTAGTTGATATTTAAAATCGTTGAAAGAATGCGAAGTCCTCTCAACGATCAGTTTCATGAAACTGCTTATGCATAAGCAGGACTCTCGCTGCCGCACGAATTGTATCGTATGGCAATCCTAAATTTATTTATTTGTTTTCCCACGCGATACAATCGCGCGGGGCATGGGTTAGCATAAGTTATTTTCCACAACAATTTTTGAATTTCTTTCTACTACCGCAAGGGCATAAGTCATTTCGACCAACATTGGGGAATAACCTCTTAATCTCACTAGTCCGTTCGTTATTTGTATAAACTCTAATTTTGTCATCAATCCTTTGTCGTAGTAGATCGTCAAGAAAAAAATTAGGATGCCATCCTTTTGTTAGTTTTTCATAGATATAACCATCAGCAAATGATGTTATTAATCCTGTAGTAGGAGAAAATAAACCGATTGCATTGGGAATGGACCAACGTATGAATTTTGAATACTTATTAGATATATTTGGACTTGAATTGATTAAATCCTTTTCTAATTCTACAGGATCATAATCTTTATCAGTTATCCAGTTTCTGAATTTCCAACTACTAGCCGATGTTATTATATCAATATAATCATTTATGCTAATAATATTCTTTAGGTATAAATCAGCCAAGTCAGGAATACTTTTCTTTTTAAATATATCTTGAAAAAAAGTGTCAAATAAATTTACAGATGTTGTTGCACTTATGCTCGGAGATAATTTGTAAGCTAAGATTGGCTTTATTGCTCCGTCTATAGCCATATTATCAATACCAAGTAACGATGAATAAATAAGCGTTTTGTTTAGTCTACTGAGGCGTAGGATATTATAAATATCAATTTTCTTTACATCTTCTGTCGTTTTTGAGATTAAATTCAAATTATTCGTAACGTTTAAATTGGCTAAATCATATTGAGTCTCTTTGTGAATTTGATCGCTTATAAATTCCGCATCAATAACCTTATTGTATTTTTCGATATTTAATAGTGAAACATTTAGATCGTTGTTATTATGTTTTTTTGAATCAATTAACTTTTCTTCTAACCATTGAATACTATTTTTCTTCCCTGCATCAGATGCAAACCTCAAGTCTGATAGAGAATAATGATTAGAATCTTTTTCGCCTAATCCAATTGATAGACCTTCATCGTCGACAAATTCAAACTTACTTGTTTGTACTAATGAGATAAAATCCTTGTAGCCAAATGCATTAATGAGTTTAAGTGTGTCTGATGTGGCTAATACAACTTTATCATGAAGCATTAAGGATTTCAAAATCTCAGATATTAGTTTTTTTCTCACTTCTTTAGGATTAAAGTCAGAATGAAAACCTGTGATAATTTTGTGAAGTTCTTTGTCTGGATTCAGTTTCTCTAGGTCGAAAGTTTGCCTCTGCTCATAAAAATTGTCGATAAATATTTTATTCTCTCTCATTTACTTTAACTATATCAGATTTTTTTATATTTATTGCTAGCACCAATATATGCACAACTAAGTGGCACATATATCTTCATATAGCTGGATCTATGCAATTTAGTGGCACATATTTCCACTTTAGTGTTAGGTCGTTCTTTTTTAATTAAAATTCAGCCCCAAAGATAGAAACTATTTTATTATTCACAATACATGTTCTTAATTGTTTGGTGTTACGGGTGTAGTTTGTTGAAGGTAAGCAGTGTTCCTTTCCTTTATTGCTTCGCTTTATATCATGAATGGCGCATTCCTTGTTGTTATTGAAGCAAACATGGTCATGTATGGTTGTTTCCTTTGTTCTTTTCCGTTATTATTACTCTACATCTGTCTATTCCTTGTCAGTAAAGCCATGATGTTGTATTACAATGCGGCTTTACTATACTACAATAAGGAATTCTTATACTACAATGCAGCATTCCTTGTCAGGAATTTGTTATTTCCCATTGGAAATATGATATTATTCATGGGAAATAATAGATTTTTCATGGATAATATCATATTATAAACAGGAAATATAAAATTAGTCATGAGAAATATTATATTTACTATAGAAAATATAATATTATTAATTGGAAATAAAATATTATACACGGGAAATAATTTATTATAAATAGAAAATAATATACTTCCCATGGATAATATATTATTTTCTATTGATAATACAGTATTCCTGACAAGGAATACTGCATTGTAGTACAGGAAAGCAGTTTTTTAGCATAGGAACAAAGCATTGTTATGTTACAAAAGCTGCTTGTAATGCAACAATAAGACATTCATTATCAACAAAATCAAAAAAGAGAAAAGGATTTTGAAATTGCAACTGATGAATAAATGATTGTATGTGAAGATCAGTCCATAAATACATATTTTGTCGTAAGTATTTATCTGGAATATTGTAGGAATCATACAAAACGCATCAGAAGTAAAATAATTCGTGCAATTAGCGTAATTCGTAGTTTAAATCATGTATAAAACAAAGGCCTGACGCAACGCCAAGCCTTTACTTTAGAGAGATAATGTTATCCGTCGGACCGCTTGAAGCGTTCGGACGGTCTGTTTTACCAGCTTATAGGGAAATAGTCTTTCAGGAACTGTCCGCTCCAGTGCTTGCCGGTATTGATACCATCAATAAAAGGATCGCAAACGCGCGCTGCTCCGTCCACAATATCCAACGGTGGTTGGAAATCGTGCACTTCTTGTTTGTGTTTCGATAATTCTGCAGGATCTTCGTCGGTCACCCAGCCGGTATCTACTGCATTCATAAAGATACCATCCTTGGCTAAATCGCTTGCCGAAGTATGCGTAAGCATATTAAGTGCAGCTTTGGCCATATTGGTATGCGGGTGTCGGTCAATCTTATTGAAAGTATGAAACTTGCCTTCCATGGCCGAAACATTGACCACATGCTTATTGCCGGTGTAATCTTTACGCATCAGCGCTATCAGTCGGTTACAAAGCACAAAGGGTGCTATGGAGTTGACCAGTTGTACTTCCATCATCTCTACCGGTTCTATCTGTCCCAGTTTCAAGCGCCAACTGTTGGTTTTCCGCAAGTCGACCTGTTGAAGATCCACATCCAGTTTTCCTTCGGGGAAAAGTTCTACAGCTTCGTTGGAGTTATCAAAACTATACGGTATTTGCGATAGTTGTGCCGACGACTTAATACCAATGCCCGGAGTGCGAACATTCCAACGTACTGTCATCGGTTTATCTGTATCAGCACCCACCCCACTAAATGATTCGATTTCGGCGATACATTGTTGGTGATGTTGCAGCAACTGTTGTACTTCTTTCGAATGTTCGTGAAATGCCAGCGATTCGTTCGCCATCAAGTGGGCATAAAAAGTGGCAGGCCTTCTTACGGTTTGTGCTGCATTGTTTATGAGGATGTCAAGTCGCTCGTAGGTATTTTCCACATAAGTGGCAAAGAGCTCCACGCTGGGGATATGACGAAGATCGAGTCCGTAGATATGCAGTCGGTTACTCCAGTCGGAATAATCTTTTTCTTTAGCAAAACGAATGGCCGAATCGGCAGGGAAACGGGTAGTCGCAATAACCGTTGCACCGGAGCGCAACATCATCAAGGTAGCATGATAACCAATCTTCAGTCGGGAACCGGTGATAAGTGCTATCTGCCCGGTCATATCGCAGCGTTGAAAACGTTTCATGTAATTCAAATCGCCGCATTCCTTACACATCGAATCGTAGAAATGATGAATCTCCGTGTATCGTTTTTTGCAGACGTAACAGTTTTGCTCGGAGGTAAAAGCATGCTTTCCTTCAGTAGCCGAAGCTTCGGGCAAAGCAACTTGGGTAGGTGCCTGAAATACGCTGGCCAATCGGGCGCTGCGGATACTTGATGCCGCACGCGCTTTTTTATTAATCTCGGTGAGTTCTTGCTTTTTGGCAAGTTTTACTCCTTTGTTTCTCTTTTTAAGTTCGGCTCTGTCGGGACGGGTAATCTGTCCGGCCATCTTCATTAGCTTAATGCGTTGCTCTTCGGGCAAATGAATGAGTTGATCACCGTTCTCTAGTAAATGTTCTAAAACTGAAATGCAATTTTCTACTTCAATCGTGTTTAATACCTTTTTTTGCTCTTTATTACTCTCCATTCATCTTCTTTTTTGACATAATTTGCAAAGGTAATAGTCTTTCTGCCAAGTTGATTCTATTTTTTCATAATTATCTGCAAATCTATGACAAAAGAATAAACAACAAGAGGATGCTCTTTCGGAACATCCTCTTGCTATTTATTCAGGAAAGCAGGCACTACCTACTTCCTACTCCATTCTACCAACTATTTCAGCCATTTATCCAACCATTCGTAGAATGTACGTTGCCAAAGGATACCGTTTTGCGGTTGCAATACCCAGTGGTTCTCGTCAGGAAAGATAAGCATCTGAGCTGGCACGCCACGCAATACCGCTGCGTTAAAAGCTGCCATACCTTGTGAAGCCAGAATACGATAATCTTTCTCGCCATGAATCACAAGGATAGGTGCATCCCATTTATCTACAAATAAGTGTGGAGAGTTGGCATATGAACGTTGCGCGATAGCATTGTTTTTTTCCCAATATGCACCGCCCAGATCCCAGTTTACAAACCACATTTCTTCTGTTTCAAGATATTGTTGTGGTAAATTAAACATACCATCATGAGCAAGAAAAGCTTTGAAACGTTTGTCGTGATGACCGGCTAACCAATAAACAGAAAATCCACCGTAACTTGCACCCACGCAACCCAGTTTATCTTTGTTTACGTAAGGCTCTTTGGCCAATGCATCGATAGCAGAGAAATAATCATTCATATTCTGACCACCGTAATCGCCACTGATTTGCTCCAACCATTCCATACCGAAACTGGGTAGTCCGCGACGGTTAGGTGCCACAACGATATAACCGTTAGCAGCCATTAGCTGTAAATTCCAACGGTACGACCAAAACTGACTAACCGTAGATTGTGGTCCTCCCTCGCAGAAAAGGAGAGTAGGATATTTCTTCGTTTTATCGAAATGCGGTGGATAAACTACCCAGGTAAGCATTTGTTTATTATCGGTAGTCGTAATCCAACGTTCTTCTACCTTGCCCATTTCCAATTGAGAAAGGATTTCTTTATTCTCGAACGAAAGTTCTGTTTCGAGACCTGTTTTGGGGTTGATTGCATACACTTCATCAGGTTTGCTCATCGAATGTTTCACCCCGATAAGTTTGTCTTTGGCCAATGCTACCGTTGAATAATCATGAACGCCTTTGGTGATTTGCGTAATCTTATTTTTAGCAATATAGGCACGATAAATCTCGGTAACAGCATGCCAGCAACTTACAAAATAAATAGATTTGCTATCGGCACTCCAGGTTAAGCCGGTAGAGTTTTGATCGAATTGAGCCGACACATCAGTTTTTACGCCTGTGGCAATGTTCATGATAAACAAACGGTTTTTATCTGCTTCATACCCATCGCGCTCCATGCTTTCCCACGCTAACCATTTACCATCTGGCGAAAAGGTTGGATTTTGATCGTAACCCATCATGCCCTGTGTTTTGTTTTCGGTCTTTTTTGTTTCTAAATTATAGAAATAAATATCCGAGTTGGTCGAAAGGGCATATTCTTTTCCTGTCTTTTTGCGACACGTATAAGCCACCGTTTTGCCATCAGGACTCCAGGCAAGTTGCTCAATGCCACCAAAAGGTTTCATTGGACTTTCGAATGGTTCGCCGTTTAGCACATCTACTTCATTTTCCACTTTATTATTTTTGAAATCGGCAATAAACGGATGCGGAACGGTTTGTATCCATTCATCCCAATGTTTATACATCAAGTCATTGACGATCAAACCACTTGCTTTGGGAAGATCAGGATATTTATCGACCGTGCGCTGACCATATTTTACATCCGCAACAAAAAGAATCTTTGTTTCATCCGGAGAAAATGCGAAGTCGTTAATTCCTTCTTTTCTATCGCTTATCTGTTTGCGTTCGGTGCCATCAGCTTTCATTGTCCAAAGCTGCATGCTGCCTGTTTCTGACGACAAAAAAGCAATATGCTCCCCATCTTTCATCCACTTAGCTGCTGCCTCGCGCGTGGCCGTTTTAGTAATCTGCTTCTTATCCGAACCATCAACATTCATCACGAAAAGCTCCGAATTACCTTTGTTTTCGGCTACACTGTAGTACGAAACGCTGTACAACACTTTCAATCCATTGGGCGAAACCTGCGCACCTGCCACACGTCCAAACGACCATAACACTTCGGGTGTCATAAGTCCGTTGGAAATTGTAAGTTGATGCTTTCCGATAACCGGAGTTTCTGCATTTGCAGCACAAGTGGCTGCCACCACGGCTATTGCCATAATACTTTTTTTAATTAATGTATTCATTTATTCTTTTATCTAAAGCCGGAAAGATTGAATTATGAAGATCTGTTTGTACCACTTCTGCCTTTATCTTCCGGTATTGGTTTACAAGGCAAAAGTACATTTTTTTGAATGAATATACAAGTTTGAAATAGTTACATGTTACGAGAGAAAACAGAGGATTATCCATTCACTAAAAAATCATACTTTTGTATTCTACTACATACCCAATGAAATAACTAAACCGAAGAGCATTTGGGTCTCGCGACTTCCAAGTCGCGATTATAAAACAGTCTGCGCGATTTGGAAATCGCGAACCCCGAATAATAGACATCTTCCAGAACATTTCTCCCTCAATTGCGTTTATTAATTAAACAAGAATTATATACATGAAAGATAATTTTGCACATCGTGCTGCCGAATGGGACAGCCCCGAGAAAACAAAAATGACGAAAATATTTGTGGCAGAAATGCTCCGACACATTGACCCTCAACCCCATTGGAAAGCTTTGGAAATTGGTGCAGGTACAGGCTTAGTAGGATTACAAATAGCCGACAAAGTAGAACATATCGTATTCGAAGATACTTCAGCGGCTATGTTGGACGTTTTAAAACAAAAATTAAACGAAGACTCCAACTGCGAAACACTTCATGGAGAAGTCTATGATTACCAGCAACAAGACATTGATTTGGCATTTGCCTGCATGGCGTTGCATCATGTGCCGGACATTGAAAAAACATTGCACCATTTGGCTGGTATTACCAATGCAGGTGCCACCGTTGTTATTGGCGATTTACGCCTGGAAGATGGATCGTTTCACCGCTTTGAACCCATTCCGCATCAAGGTTTTGACACCAATATACTAACAGAACAGTTTAGAGAGGCGGGATTTGAAGTGCAAACGGCTCATACTTATCATGTATTGAGCAGGGAACGTGTGGAAGGTGTAATTACTGATTTTGAGCAATTTATACTTGTTGCCAAAAAGAGATAATAATTTCATCCTTTAAAATACCAGAATATGAAAGTCGTTATTTTCGGTGCAACCGGAAAAACCGGTTCGCATTTGGTTAGTCAGGCCTTAAAACTGGGTCATCATGTTACAGCTTACGTCCGACGGCTCAGTTCCATTGCCGTAGAACATCCGCACCTAAAAATTGTGGTGGGGAATGTTGTTGACTTACCCAAACTAAAAGAGGCCATTACGGGAGCGGATGCTTGTATTTCTGCCCTTGGCGGCAATTCATTAAGACATCCTTCGCCCGACATCGTTGATGGCATCAACTGCATTGTACATGTAATGGAACAGGAAAATGTGCTGCGTTTTATCTACATGTCGAGTATCGGAGCCGGTGAGAGCCGTAATTATCTACCGCAACCACTGCGGTTTCTACTGGCTGATATAGTGCTCCGTGTACCACTTGCCGACCATAACACGAACGAAAAACGGATTACCAACAGTAAATTGCGTTGGACAATAGTTCGCCCGGGTGGGTTGACAAACAAAGGCATAACTGCTAATCTAAAATATGGAAGCGAAAAAACAACCTTGAAAGGTCGTGTGCGCATTTCGCGGGCAAACGTTGCTGCATTTATGCTGTACCAACTAAACAAAGAAGAGTTTGTAAATAAGGCAGTTTGGCTTTACGAATAACGCTTCCTGAAGAAATGAGACACAGAGAATTGCCAAATGCGATTCTCTGTTTTTTTATGTCCGATCAGGATTATTTCTTGATAGATTTGACTATTTTTGTCCCTCATCTAAACAACGAACAAAGTGACCGAAAACCAACTTTTTGAGCGCATCGACTATACCGTAACCAACCTACCAAAAGGCGAATACGAGGACTGCAAGTTTGTGAACTGCAATTTTCATAATGTAGATTTGCTAAACGTCGTGTTTAGGGAGTGTACCTTTGATAGCTGTGATTTTAGTTTAGCGAGTCTGAAAAACACTACGCTCAACGATATCAGGTTTATTAACTGCAAACTATTAGGCGTTTTATTTGAAGAATGTAATCCTTTTCTTCTATCGGTAGATTTTGAAAATTGCGTGCTGAAACTAGCTGTTTTCAACAAACTGAAATTGAAAAAGACCTGCTTCCGAAACTGCAACCTGCAAGAAACCGACTTCTCGGAAACCGATCTTAGTGCTTCTATGTTCGATAATTGCGACATGCAGCGAGCTATCTTTTTCAGATCGAACCTGGAAAAAACAGATTTCCGGACTGCATTCAACTATTCTATCGACCCCGAGAATAACAGAATAAAAAAAGCACGTTTTTCGAGAATGGGAGTGATTGGATTGCTGGATAAGTATGTGATTGATATTGAATGATTTTTTAGCCGAAATCTATTGCACATTAATCAACTTGTGAAGCTGCACCGATAACCTCCAACGCGGATCGTGCTGAATAACCGATAAACAATAATCCAGGTTTGCACGATTGATTTCCACCCTTTTCTTCACTTCGCCATCAAATATCGGACTTAGAAAATAGTTTGATGCTTGTGGCAGCACATCTATTGACGGAATTTCATCGCCTGCTATAATAGGAAAACGAAACTCATCTACCGACACGAAGTTTTGTTTCAACACCTCGCACCCTACTTTCGGACTACAGGAGATATAATCGATACCTGCAGGAACAGGATTTGTACCATTGGTTTCAATTGCCTGGAAATAAGATTTAAACTCGGCTAATATTTCACTCGTCAGTTGAAGTGTAGGCTCACCACCCGTCCATACAATCATTGAATCGGGATACTTCCCCACTTCAGCCAGTATCTCATCCACAGTCATTTCCGTTCCAAAATCCCAGTCGGTATCGCAATAGGCGCAGTTTTTATTGCAATTGGAAAGACGAATAAATGTGGCCGATCTTCCCACATTGGCACCTTCGCCCTGGATGGAATTGAAAATTTCCACCACCTTCAATTTAAGCTTCATAGATGGCTCTTGTTTTGGGTGTTTCTTTCACTTCAACTCTGAATAATAGTGGGAATTGTTTCTTAAAAATATCGAAAAGATATTTAGCAATATTTTCAGCTGTCGGATTTAGTTCCGGCATTACATCATTCAAATGCCTATGATCGAAAATGTTATCAAGATATTTCTTAATGGGATCCAACTCACGATAATCGATTACAAATCCGACCTCATTCAATGTTTCAGACTTAAAACTAAAACTTACTACATAGTTATGACCATGTAATCTTTTACATGGGTGATCATCTTTTAGTCCATTAAGAATATGACTGGCAGAGAAATGAAATTCTTTACTTATTATGTACATAGCGATTTATCGAAAATTTGAATTCCTACTTGTAAAACAGTTGCGTATAGAAAAAGTTGGTTTAAAGGGCTGCAAAGATATATCATTTTTATATCAAAATAATCATATTACAATCCCAAACTCCCAATGACAGATTAAATTCAACCTCCAAAATTTCTTAAATTCAGGATAATTGACCAACTAAATCAATCCCAGGTCACAAAAACAACAATTGCAAGCATAAATTCACCACACGTACAAATAACTATACTGCAATCACTTACAACTATACAAGCTCATCTTCAAAAATTATTTTACTACTAATACAAAGATTTAACTACAATTTATTTGTGGATTGAAAAACATAGAATACTTTTGCGGTGTACTATTACACTATTACACTAACCAACAAACACAGATGATGAAGAATTATAAAACACAACTATACTAAATCCAAATGATGCAGTCATTGCGTCTAATTAAAAAAACAATGAAAACCGATGTTATGATTTTTCGAAATTTGAGTCAATACTAGTAACCGACTCAAACGGTAATAAGAATCACTCATTAAAATTTCTATTAACCCACAAATTATACATTATGATACTTTCTAATCATTTCCATTTTAGTCGCACATGGCTATCAATTTGTTTTATACTTATGTCCACTGCACTTTTTGCAGAGCCATCCGCTATCGTCAAAGGTAGGGTTACCGACATTAAAAACAAACCCATCGAGTTTGCAACTGCTACCTTGTTGAATTCATCCACAAAAGAATTATTCAAAGGACAGATTTGTAACGACAAGGGTGAATTTGTAATTGAAAAAGTAAAACCTGGTGAATACATTCTTGCAGTAACCATGGTTGGCTACTCCAAAAGCGAATCGGAAAAACTGACTATTGATCCGAAAAGCAGTAAGGTTGTTGAAAAAAATGTTGTACTTGCCGAAGCAAGCCATCAACTGAGCAACGTGGAAGTAGTGGCAAAAAAGAAGTTTATCGAGCAAACAGTGGATAAAATGATTGTCAATCCCGAAGCTTCAATTACTACTGCCTCTGAAAACGTGTACGAAATTCTCAAAAAACTACCAGGCGTAGTGATTGATAACAGCGACAATATCAGCATGAAAGGAAAACAAAATGTAAAGATATTGATCGACGAGAAACCGACTTACGTTTCGGCCACTCAGCTGGCATCCATGCTCAAAGGTATGCAAGGCAAAAATGTTGATCGCATCGAAATCATCGAAAATCCATCAGCTCGCTACGATGCGGAAGGAAACTCGGGTATTATCAACATTAAAACAAAGCATAACAAAGTGCCCGGCTTTAACGGAAGTACTTTTGCCGGAATAGAAACAACCAGCAAATTTGGCTGGAACGGCGGCCTGGATATGAACATGAACTATGGCAAACTGAATGTGTACGGTAATTATTCCCTCTACAACTGGGCAGGAACAAACGGTATGACAGCAATTCGTAATTTTACAAGTGCTGCACTACAAGGTGCTCATCAATTGATAAATACGGATGGCCGTTACGATGGACAGTCACATAATTACAAAGTCGGTGCCGACTATTTCATCAAAAAGAATCATGTAGTGAGCGTTATGTTCCGCGGAAGCACCGGTCACAACAATAATGTCGATGCCGGAACAACTTCGTTTGCAGACAAATACATGCATATTGATTCGTCGCTGGTTTCAACCTCAATTTCAAACAGTCGCTGGAACGATCAAACCTATAATGCCAACTATAAATGGGACATTGATACCACCGGTCAATCAATAAGTGCCGATTTTGACTATGCAAGGTTCAACTACCGCAGCCCAAACACTCAAAATGGAATATTTTACAACAGCACAGGCAACACATTAAATCATGACATCCTCGTAAACACATTGCAAGGCAATAATATCGACATATACACAGCTAAAGTAGACTATGTACTCCCAATGGGTAAAAAATTTAATTTTGAGGCAGGAGCAAAAACTAGTTTCGTAAACACCGACAGCAAGATAGACATGAGCGGATACCTGGTTCAAAATGACCATTTCAAGTACGAAGAAAATATTCATGCAGCCTACCTGAACGGAAAGGCACAGTTTGATAAAACAACCTTGCAATTGGGATTACGCCTTGAAAACACTGTTTCAAAAGGAACTTCGGTGACTACCAATCAGGTAAACGATACCAGCTATTTGAAAATATTCCCTTCATTTTTTGTTCAACAAACTCTGAATAAGGACAACAGCATCAACTTTAAATACAGCTATAGAATAGGTCGCCCCGACTACGACATGCTCAATCCATTTAAGTGGATGATAGATCCTTACACCTACAACGTGGGAAATCCAAACCTAAAACCACAGTTTACGCACTCGTTGGGATTAAGTCATAGTTTCAAAAGCATGTTTATAACCAGCGTAGGCTATAACTATACAAGCGGACTTTTCACACAAATTATTAAGCAAAACGATGCTACGAAATCCGTGTATCAAACCAATGAGAATCTAAATAACTCGGTGGATTTGAACGTATCCGAAACTTTCCAACTCCAACCCACCAAATGGTGGAGATTAAATGGAACAGTTACTGGAATGTATAAAGAAATTCAAATGGAATCGAATGCCGGATCCAAAATAAGTCGCTGGAGTTTTAATGGCAATATGAGCAATAATTTCTCATTACCTTACAAACTTGAAATGGAACTAAGCGGATACTACAATTCGGGGATACTGGTTAGCAATATTATTATGCGCCAACGCTACACAATTGACTTCGGAATACAGCGTAAAATTCTAAACGATAAGGGAAGCATAAAAATTGCGGTCAGCGATATTTTCAACACCGGTCAAGCGAGTGCTTATGCAAAATACGACAATGTAGATATTGACGTAAAAAACAGATTCGATTCTCGTCGTTTGAAAGTTTCGTTCAATTACCGCTTCGGAAAATCGGAATTTAAAACCCGTGGAAACCGTGCAACAGCATCCAGTGAAGAACAAAGCCGCAGCGCAAAATAATTATCTCGATTAAATCTTATTTAAAAGCAACAAACACTCAAAAAATCAAATTATGAAAACAATTCAATTTAGAAAAGTACTTTTGCTCATGAGCTTAGTACTTATGGGAACCCAATTATTTGCTCAAAATGCATTTGAAATCAAGGTTAAACTTGTAAAGCATGAAAACAAAACCGAAAATCATGCCACCGCAACACTTTTGGACGCTAAAACAATGGAGATTGTAGCTGAGAATGGAAGCAATGAGAATAGCGAAATAGTAATTGAGAATATTCAAAAAGGAGACTATATTCTAATGGTACAAAACCCCGGTTATAAACAAACAGAAACGCGTTTTATCAGCATTGACGAAAACGGCATAACGCATAACGATACAAATAAAATACTTGCACAAAAAAGGATGCAAATAGAAAAAACACAAGTAAACTAGAAATGAACTGCTAAAAATTCAGAACCTCCCAACTACAATCGGATTAATGGTGAAGATTAAATGAGACCATTACCGGAATGTGAAAAAAGGAATAAAGAAGAATGCACAAAAAAGAATGAGTCGTTTTTGGTCATTAGAGAGTTAAATGCCATATAAGTTAATACCATTATCCAAAAATAATTTGAGATAATGACAATTGGTTGTTGTTTTTTAATTTATTTTGCATTCAAATATAATTTTCATTCATTATGCGTAAAACTAAACTCATTCTTTTTCTTTTCATTACTTCTTGTTCTGGACTTATTGCCCAACAATACTCAAGCTATTTTGGCAACAAAGCTTGCAGAATTGACTTTCAGTTGAGTGGAAATGCAAAGTCGACTACCGCCACTCTCAGCAAAATCATTCAAGAACCATTTTGGGGTGGGCGCCGGTTGCATCTGACCGACGATATGAATTTAGGCGAATATCGCTTTCAGGTGCTGGATAGCATCAGCAGCACCCTTATTTATGCCGAAGGTTTCAGTACATTGTATTTTGAATGGCAATCTACCCCCGAGGCTTCGTTGGTCAACAAAAGCTTTGAACAATCCGTACAGTTCCCTTACCCGTTGAAAGCGGTGAAAGTAATTATAGAAAGACGACTGGATTTCGACAAATGGGAAAAATTGATTCAATTCGGCATTTCGCCCGACGACAAACTCATTCGCAGAACACTGCCGACAAAAGTTCCTGTAAAAACCGTTTGCAAAACTGCTTTGCCCGAGAAAGCGATTGATATTGCCGTTATTGCTGAAGGATACACGGTTAAACAACGAGCGAAATTTTTCCGCGATGCCAAAAAACTGGCCGAAAACCTGTTTACGCACGAACCATTCTCTAAATACAAATCGAGAATTAATGTCTATGCCATTGCAGCAGCATCAATTGACACCGGAGTATCGAAACCACAAAACGACAACTGGAGAAATTCGGCACTCGGATCTCATTATTACACTTTCTATTCCGATAGATATCTAACCACCCCCAACGTATTCACCGTACACGACTATGCTGCTTTGGTGCCTTACGATGCCATTTATATTCTGGCAAACACAAAAACCTATGGTGGCGGGGGAATTTACAACTTTTACACACTTGCTTCAGCCGACAGTAAACGAGCCCAAACCGAAGTTACTGTGCATGAATTCGGACACTCATTTGCAGGACTGGCCGATGAATATTTCTACGACAATGATGCGTTGGATGGGATGTACGATATTAAAATTGAACCCTGGGAACCCAACATCAGTTCATTAGTAAAATTCGATACAAAATGGAAATCTGATTTACCGGAAGGGATCGTTATTCCTACTCCATTGACGAATGAGAACAAAGCTAAAATAGGCGTTTTCGAAGGAGGAGGTTATCTGAAGAAAGGCATGTATCGGCCTTTCTTCGATTGTAGAATGCGTACAAACACGGCAAAAGGATTCTGCCCTGTGTGCGAAAAAGCAGTGGAAAAAAGGATATTATTCTTGACGGAGTAAAATTACCCCTAACCCCTAAAGGGAAACTAAGTTACTTTCGTCTCGTGTATTTTTATTTACAATATAAGTGAAAGAAAATTGAGCTAACCTAGTCCCCCTTTAGGGGTTAGGGGTAATTCATTCTTTTTACTTTATAGTTATCATCGTAGCTCCAAATCCATATTCGCGAAATGAAGCATCCTGGAAATAGTACGCCTTGTAGCGTATTTTGAGAAGTTTCTCTATTTCTTTACGAAGTACCCCTTCACCTTTTCCGTGGATAAAAACAATTTTTTGTCCTTTGCGGTTCTTATTTGCGTCAAGCACTTCGTGGAATTTATCCAACTGACATTGAAGCATGGCAGCGTTTGACAGTCCGGCTGTGGTATCCAACAATTCATCGATATGCAAATCCACTTCAATAATCTCCGAAGTCTGTGGGTGATTCACAATTCGTGGTCTACCGGTTTGTTCTTTCTGAAACATGGCCTGTTTAATTTCTTCCGGCGAGATATCCACCATTTTTTTTGTCTCAACTTCCTTTTCATTTTCCGAAACAATATCAATCAGCATTGCCGGTTCGTCGAAATAATCATTTGCAGTAAAACTATGTAATTTGTAGAATTTTACCGCATTGATTTTCAGAGTCACATCCACAAGTGACTGTGGAGTATAGCTTTTATCTTTTTTGAAAGGCAACAATTGAACCCGTAATCGCTCCCACGCACTCAATTCCTCTTTGCTTATTTCAGCAAGTAGTTCTTGGGTATTTGGCTCAATAAGTCCGTTTGCAACGCTTTTCCAGGCATCGTTCTCACCGTTAATGATATTGTAATTCAAATAATAGTTGCTGTCGTTTACCAAATAGCACTCGTAGGAAGTCGTTTGCATTTGTTTAATATCCATTGGAAAAAATGCAAGTAACGCTACCAGTGTTTCACCTTCGGCAGTCTCTACGATGGCCTGCTGAGGCTTTGGCTCCTCAACATAAATTTCAATCGGCTTTTGAGCAGTAGCAGCAGTTTTTGAGCTAAAATCTTTTACCGGAAAGTTTGTTTTTTCGTTGATAGCAGCAATCACTACGCACTCACGCTCGAATACAGGGATTTCAAATCCATCTGCATCTTCCACATACACCATTTTCTTCGCTTCATCCACCCGCGATACTAATCCTCCGCCCACTGCGTTTAGGAAACGCACATTATCACCTTTTTTTATCATAATACTTATTTTGAAACCAATCCGAAAAAAATCCAACCGGCTACTTTATACTTATTTCGCTATTTGTTTTCTAGTAACTTATTACTTGTAACTCGTAACTTTATACTACTTTTGCACAAAAATACAACATTTTTTCCAGCTAAAGTGAATACAGCACAACAAAACGAACTCCTTTATATTGATAGCTTCGACTATCCACTACCCGACGAACGCATTGCTAAGTTCCCATTACCCAGACGTGATGCTTCCAAACTGTTAGTTTATAAAAATGAAGCTATTACAGAAAGCACCTTCTCAAATATTGGCGATTTCCTTCCCGAAAATGCTTTACTGGTGTATAACAACACACGAGTAATTCAGGCACGACTCGTTTTTTACAAGGAAACAGGAGCACGCATCGAAGTATTTTGTCTGGAACCGCTAACGCCGGCCGACTATGCGCAATCGCTCGGTGCCACTACCGAATGCACGTGGAGATGTATGGTGGGCAATTTGAAAAAATGGAAAGAAGGAGTCCTGAGCAAACAAATACAACTAGAAGATAAAACCTGCACTTTCAACGCACGGTTTTTAGCTTCGGAGGGAAATACTCACAGCATTCATTTTGCCTGGGACAATGCTGATATTCATTTTGCGGATATATTGGAAAAAGCGGGCGAATTGCCTATTCCACCGTATTTGAATAGAAAAACAGAAGAGAGTGATATTATTAATTACCAAACTGTTTATTCCAAAATAAAAGGTTCGGTGGCAGCCCCAACAGCCGGTTTGCATTTCACCCCCGAAGTGTTTGAAAGTCTCAAGACCAAAAACATCGAAACTGAAGAATTAACTTTACATGTTGGTGCCGGAACGTTTCAACCGGTAAAAACAGAAACTGTAAACGACCATCGCATGCATACCGAGGTCATTTCGGTCCACCGCAGCACTGTTGAACATTTGCGGAGTAAACTTGGGAATATCGTTGCGGTAGGAACCACCTCGGTACGAACGTTAGAAAGCATGTATTATATCGGAAAAAAACTCAATTCACCCACATCTCCTCATCTCGAAGAGAGGGGAGCGTTCGACAACAGCGATTTGAATAAGAATATTAAGGTATCGCAATGGGAACCTTATGTAGATAGTAACGAAGTACTACCGTCCGTTGCTTTGCAGAATATTCTTGACTATTTAGACGCTAACCAACTTACAACCCTTCATGCTGAAACGCAAATAATGATAAAACCCGGATACCAATTCAAGTTGGTAAACGGCATCATTACTAATTTCCATCAACCTAAAAGCACCTTACTTCTACTCGTTTCGGCATTCGTAGATGGCAAATGGACAGACATTTATGACTATGCATTGGCCAATGATTTCCGGTTTTTGAGTTACGGAGACAGTTCGTTGTTGTTGAAATAGAAGTTTGATTTACTAGCCCAATTATCAGTTTAAATGTGCAAGATTGGTAGGTGCTATCTGTTGAGGTTCATTCTCTATGTTGTAATTTCTGTGAGGTACCGAAATTCGAATTACCGTACCGTGCTTGGGTAAAGTTTTCAAATCAAACTGTCCCTCCAAAAGCAAAACACTTTCTCTCATGAGCATTAAACCATTAGACCTCATTACAAGCAAATCATCAAATTTAAAACCAATACCATCGTCTGTTATTTCAAATACAAGTTTATCTCCAACTGTATCTAAACTAATTTTGACCTCAGTAGCCTTGGAGTGCTGAGCAATATTCGCCATAGCACTTTGAAACACTTTAAACAAAATGGTAGATTGATTTTGTTGCAATTGCACATCTATTTTAGGGCTCCTAAAATCGCATTGAATATGATAGCTCGATTCAAATTCTGAGATAAACAATTTTATAGCTTCAGCAAATCCCATCAAGTGAAGTACCTCATGCCGAAGACCACTCATTAGCTTAACAGAACTGGCTAACGACTCTCCGGCTATATTGTACGCCCTATCCAACTTTTTAAACAGGTCATCTGAAATTGATTGAAAGTCTTTATCAACCACTTTATTCTTTAATAGACCTATATCCATCCTTAAAGCTGCCAGAGTTTGATTCAGCTCATTATCAATTCTATCTGCTAAAAGTAACTTTTCTTCTTCACCAACATTCTGCAGGTGTGACGCAAATCTTCTCAATATAGTTTGAGATTCAACCTGTTTCTTTTCTGCAAGCTTTCTATCGGTAATATCATTTATTACTGTCAATGTGCATTTTTCACTGTTTATATTTATTATTTCACCAGATATTTCACCAGGTATGATGTCACCCGATTTATTCTTAAATGGAAATTCTACATTCTTCGCAGTTCCCATATCATTCAGCAATTTAATTAGCTGACCGCGATCTGCTATATCATACCAAATACCCAATTCTGAAGTTGTTTTTCCAATTACTTCAGACGCATTATAGCCTAACACTCTTTCAAAACCATCATTCACCTCTACAATTCTTCCATCCGACAAACGAGCTATGATAACAGCGTATGGTGCTGAATGAAATGCCTTTGAAAACTTCTCTTCCTGCGTGGCAATATCACTCAGCAGCCTTCTATTAATCATAAGCGCCAGAAAAAATACGAAAAAGAGAAACAATGTTTGATATAATATAACCACAAACATATCAAAACCCCTACCATGGAAATAATCCAAAGATAAATTTCCGTCAAAAAAGAAATAAAAAATACGGGCGACATTTACCAGCGAAAACAAAACAAATACAACACCTACATGAAGGTAGATACGGGAAAATATTTTTGTAAGTCGTCGAAGCATTAACCACGCACATTGTGAGAAAACAATCAGATATCCCACCGCCGAATTAAGATTTCGAAAAGCTATATTAGGGTCTACAAATGTAAAATAAACGTGAACACAAAATACAACAAACACTAATATTATATTATACAGCTGATTACTTTTCTTTCCCGTAAAATACTCGAGTCCTATAAACCCCAAAACAACTCCTACAAAACATAGCGCATTAGAAACGTCGATAGAAATGAATTTAGGAATATAACCCCGAAGAAACATAAGTCCTATTCCCAAAACCTGAAAAAGGGCATCTAACATTAAGTACTCAATGCCTTTAAATCGATTCCGGCTTTGATACCAAAGAAAAAATACAACTATAAAGCTTACCACAGCAGTAAGCCAATAATTAAAAAAAACAGTCCTTAAATCTAATTCAATCATAAACTTACCTTTCTAAAAACACTTTTCAACTAGGAGATTCTTATTGATTAAATGTACGATCCCAACGGACAATCGCAAACCTCAAACTACTCCAATTGAATGCTAACACACAACACCTAAATCTGGAAAATACATTTATACCCACCTCATTCAAGTGAACAGTCACCTCAGCCTAATGATATAACATCTCTCAGCCTAGAAAGGAATAGATCCTTATCATAATAAGGAGATAACTATTATCTTAATAAGAAGCTTCTACCTAGCTAAACGAGGAGAATAGTAATCTATTTATTATAGAACATTCAACAAATAATCAAAGACATAAGTTCTTGGTATTTTCAACAATACACCCGAAGGGGCATATTGTGTGCATATACTTAACTTATAATCACCAGCGGACAAAGCAGGTGGAACAATAAAAGTAACATTGGACGGATTATTGAGAGCTATGGATGTATTAGGTATGGCGGTCACTTGATGATTGGCTTGATGAATCAATGATATTCCTACGTCACCATGCTCTCCGGCTAACTTAATTTTTGTTCCGGTAAGGTTCACTCCCCCACCAGGCGTTAAACGATTATTTACCTCGCCCGAGTATACATCCGTCAACGTATTTATCACACATCCGGTTGCCGCCATCCTTCTTACCTGCACATGGGTAGATTTTATAGCTTCACGCAGCTCGGCTGTAGGGCTAACATGCACAGCCAACTTGTGCTTAGAAGCATCCCAACTAGCATGGTCGCCAATAAAAACACCACTTACCCCCAAACGATAATAACTCAGTCCAAACAACACGGAGGCACCGCTAGTTATCTTTTCTTTAGCTATTGTTCTCAGTATATCCAGCGCTGCTTGCATGGTAACAGCATTAAGATCGGTACGCTCCGAAACAGCAATATTAATCAGATCTCTTTCGGTAAATAAGGCCGTCGACACCACTCGCCCAAACCGATCATCTTCACGGTTTGTAATTGTCAAATCATACAACTCTACAAATACACTATTTTTTTCACTTGTTGCCATAACAATATGCATTAAGAATTAATCACTGCAAATTTATTGGAAAAAAACATAGAAACAAAACAACTTGTACCTATACTTTAATATCATTAATTCAAACCGTGTTTTTATAATTCAACAACTCCTTACCACCTTAACATTAATTCCAACTACAGTCCTTGCATAACCATCACATTTTTCGTACTTTTGCGCAACTTTTCTAAGCAATAACTTTGCTACAAGAAATGGAATGTAAATTGTAAATCAGTAAATTGTAAATTAAGTATATGTTGGAAAAAATAATCATCCTCGATTTCGGCTCTCAAACCACCCAATTGATTGCTCGCCGCCTACGCGAATTAAATGAGTATTGCGAAATTTTGCCTTACAATAAATTTCCCGACCAAACCGATAATGTAAAAGGAGTTATTCTCTCCGGCAGTCCTTTCTCGGTTTACGACCCAACAGCATTTAAAACTGATTTGACCAATATTCGTGGTAAATTTCCGGTTCTAGGAATCTGCTATGGTGCCCAATTTATGGCATTTACTTCAGGAGGAAATGTTGAATCGGCAGGAACCAGAGAATATGGACGTGCCAACCTAACATATATTGATAGTTCGAATGCACTCTTTAAAGGCATTGAAGCCGGTTCACAAATATGGATGTCGCACGGTGATTCTATAACAAAGATTCCTGCTAATTTCAAAAAAGTGGCAAGTACAGATGATGTAGAACTAGCAGCATACCAAATTGAAGGTGAAAAAACCTGGGGTGTCCAATTTCACCCTGAAGTATTTCACACTCTGGATGGAACTACATTACTAGAGAATTTTTTAAATATCTGCGAATGTTCAAAACAATGGTCGCCGGCATCATTTGTTGAAAGCACAGTTGCTGAACTAAAAAAACAACTGGGCAATGACAAAGTAGTACTTGGTCTTTCCGGTGGTGTCGATTCGTCTGTTGCTGCCGTTTTGCTTAACAAAGCCATTGGCAAAAACCTGACTTGTATATTTGTTGATCACGGTCTGCTTCGCAAAAACGAATTCGAAAACGTGATGAAAGACTACGAACACCTTGGTTTGAACGTTATTGGTGTAAACGTAAAAGAACGTTTCTACAAAGCATTGGCAGGTGTTTCGGATCCAGAACAAAAACGTAAAATTATTGGTAGCGGATTCATTGACGTATTCGACGAAGAAGCTCATAAAATAAAAGACGTAAAATGGTTGGCGCAAGGTACTATCTATCCTGACATTATCGAATCACTTTCTATTACCGGCACAGTTATTAAATCTCATCACAATGTAGGTGGACTTCCTGAAAAAATGCACCTAAAATTATGCGAACCATTACGTTTGCTATTCAAAGATGAAGTGCGCCGCGTAGGAACTCAACTTGGCATGATGCATCACCTCATCAAACGTCAACCTTTCCCGGGACCGGGATTGGCAGTACGTATTCTGGGTGACGTTACCGCTGAAAAAGTACGCATTTTGCAGGAAGCCGATGATATTTTTATCAGCGGATTGCGCGAATGGAACTTGTACGATAAAGTATGGCAAGCGGGCGTTATTTTACTTCCGGTTCAATCGGTGGGTGTAATGGGCGACGAGCGTACCTACGAAAATGCAGTTGCACTTCGTGCTGTAACTTCTACCGATGCAATGACAGCAGACTGGGCACAACTTCCTTACGAGTTCCTGGCTAAAATGTCGAACGAAATTATCAATAAAGTAAAAGGGGTTAACCGCGTAGTGTACGACATTAGCTCAAAACCACCTGCAACTATTGAGTGGGAATAATAATATTTCGCGATATTAGTTCCACTTTATTTATTATTAACAGAATTATTTCAAAGTGCAATCTTAGATAAATAAGGTTGCACTTTGTGTATTCAGTAATTTGAAACTAACTTTGCACTTCACATCACAACTAACAACAAAATGATCGATACTCATTCACATATATACTCCGAAGATTTCGACACCGATCGTTCCGAAACAGTTCAGCGAGCTAAAGAAGCAGGTGTTCAGCATATCATCCTTCCCAATTGCGATAGCAGTACCTTAACTCCTATGTTGGCTTTGGAAGCAGAATATCCCGGTTATTGTCATGCGGCCATTGGTTTGCACCCAACAAGTGTAAAAGAAGACTATGAGGCTGAACTCGCATTAGTAAAGTCGGAACTGAAACGCCGCAACTGGATTGCAATTGGCGAAATAGGCATCGATCTATACTGGGATAAAACTTTTCTGAACGAGCAAGTAAAAGCTTTCCAACTACAGTTGGACTGGGCATTGGAATATAAACTACCCGTTATCATTCATGTCCGCGATTCCTACCGCGAAACTATGACCGCTCTAACACCCTACAAGAACAAAGGCCTGACAGGTGTTTTCCATAGCTTTACAGGTACAATTGAAGAAGCACAGGAGATTATTTCCTTTGGAGGATTCAAACTCGGGATTAACGGGATTGTAACTTTCAAAAACTCAGGTTTAGCATCCGTAGTTGAGCAAATAGCATTGGAACATATTTTACTGGAAACCGATTCGCCCTACCTTACTCCTGCCCCACACCGTGGCAAGCGTAACGAAAGTGCTTACGTAAGCCTGGTTTGCAAGAAACTTGCAGAAGTATACAATTGTTCAGCAGAACAAATTGACAGTCAAACAACTCAGAATGCATTGGCATTATTTGGCATTTAATTATTCAACTTCATTTTATTTTACCATATTATTTTTATACATTTGCATTCCAAATAAAAACGGAGAGGTGCTCGAGTGGCTGAAGAGGTACGCTTGGAAAGCGTATGTACTCCAAAAGGGTACCGGGGGTTCGAATCCCTTCCTCTCCGCAAAATAGCTAAGACACTTAGCGACAAAAAAGCGTAAAACCCTACAAATTCAGTGATTTGTAGGGTTTTTTCGTTGTTTTAGCCTTTCCCGAAAAGGATCTAAAAAAGACAAAGCAATGAGGTGGAAGTGTCCTTTCAGCGAACTGGTTCCCAAAAGGGTGATTAATTAAAGATGGGTAAATATACTGAACAGCCTCGCACAAACTACGGGTGAAATCACCTTCGGATTTCAGTCCTTCCAATATTCGTAAAAATGATTTACGGGACCGTGACCTTTCCCGATAGTATAATCTGCACCTGCAGCAATGGCATCATTGATATACTCTTTCGCTTTTCTTACAGCGTCATTTAAGTCAAAACATCTGGCTAAAAAAGCGGCTAATGCAGATGATAGTGTACAACCCGTACCGTGGGTATTCTGAGTATTGATCCGCACTGACTTTAACTCAAGTAATTCATTCGTTTCGGCATTATAGAATACATCTATCAAATCATTTTCCTTCAAATGCCCGGCTTTCAGCAATACCGATACATTAAATTTATTGCCCAGTTCCCGTGCAAACTCAGGTAATTGTTGGTTATTTGTAATTTTTCTTTCAAGTAAAATTTCAGCTTCGGGAATATTGGGGGTGATGACTCTTACATTTGGTATTAAAACCTTTTTCAGGGTCTCAATCGCTTCGTCCTGCAAAAGTTTATCTCCTGACGTCGCAACCATCACAGGATCTAGTACGATATTACGGATATTGTACGGAAGCAATGTATCTTTCACAGCCCAAATTAGTTCAGACGAATGTAACATCCCAATTTTCACAGCATCAGTTCCAATATCGTCCAGCACTGATTTAATTTGTCCTTTTACAAAATCGACAGGGATTGGATGAACTCCGAAAACCCCTACTGTATTTTCATCAACGATAGCGGTTATTGCCGTTGTTGCAAAACAACGGCAAGCTGAAATGGTTTTCAAATCTGCCTGAATCCCGGCTCCTCCACTGGGGTCACTGCCTGCTATTGAAAGAACTCTTTTATATTGCTTCATATTCTTTTGCTAATTATTTGTGAAATGATTAAAACCTCCATTGTTAACTACCACATTTTCTCCATTCTGCAGCCAGGTAATTCCTGCTTGTCCTTTCTTTACTTCTCCAATAACAGAAATTTTTGTTGAAAAATACTCCTCATATTCCTTTTTTAATCTATCAAAATCATTAACATCAATGGTCAGAAGCAATTCGTAATCTTCTCCTCCCGATAAAGCCAGTTCCGTACTGCTCCAATTATTTTTTAAAGCAACTGTTCGCAGTGTTTCACTGATTGGTAGCTGGTCGGTATGAATACAGGCTGATTTTCCGGAGGCATCTAATATGTGCATTAAATCAGAGGATATGCCATCAGAAATATCCATCATCGCATGCACCGATTTTTGTTTTGCCAACCATCTTCCTTCATGAATTCTTGGCTCGGGAGCATGATGTTTCCGTACCAAAAAATTATTTTCGCGTTTAATTCTAAATTATTTAGCAACACACTCAGTCCTCCGGCAGAATCACCAAGCGAACCGGTCACGCAAATTAAATCGCCTTCTTTGGCCATGGAGCGTAAATGTATTTCTGTTTTTTTACACTGCCCTACCACAGAAACATTTATGACCAGTTTATCGGATGATTTAGTGGTATCTCCTCCCATTAGCGGCACCTGATATTTCGCCGAGAGGGCATGATAACCCTTCATAAAAGCATCCATATATTCAACGGATGTATGATTAGGGATGCCAATTGAAAGGAAGGAGAATTTTGGAGTTGCACCCATTGCTGCAATATCGCTTAAATTTACAGCCAAAGATTTATAACCCAATTCTTCGGGAGAAATCTTATCTTTTAAGAAATGAATATCTTCCAACAATAAATCGGTAGTTATTACATAGCTTTCGGTTTCATTTATGGAAATTACAGCACAGTCGTCGCCAATGCCCATTTCTTCATCTTTTATAAAACCATCAAACTTATGTGCAAAGCGATTTATAAATCCAAATTCGCCAATCTCTTTTAGTTCCATGATGCCTATTTCGCTTTTTTAATCATTGATCTAAGTATTGCTGCGGCTTCCTTTGAGTTTTCGTGTGATACAATAGCAGAAACAACTGCAATGCCATCTGCTCCACTAGCAATAACACTTTCGGCATTCGAACTATTAATCCCGCCGATAGCCACTGTTTTGTGTTTCGTAAAACCGGCAATCTCCTGAACACCAGACAAACCAAGAGGCGTATTTATATCCAACTTGGTGTTGGTAGAAAATACCGGTGACAATCCAATGTAATCAACATCCATACTATTTGCATCGCGTGCCTGTTCTATAGTTTCCACCGATAAACCTATGATCTTGTCTTTTCCCATTATTTTGCGGGCGATAGAATAGGGTAAATCACCTTGACCAATATGTAACCCATCCGCATTTACGGCCAAAGCAATATCCAGTCTGTCGTTTATAATTAAAGGGATACTCAATGGTTTTAGAATGAACATCAGTGATTTTGCCAATTCGTAGAACTCCCGCGATGAAATATCTTTCTCGCGTAGTTGAACCATCGTAACGCCTCCTTTTACGGCTTCTTCAACAATATACTCAAGTGTACGACCTTTCGATAAACCCTGGTCGGTTACTAAATACAGGCTAATGTCAAAATTTTTCATTACAATGGCCATTTTTCAAGTTCATAGGCACTATGCCAAAACATCCACTCCATTTTAGTTGAAGTGATATACATATCAATCATTTTCTTGCGAATTTCAGCAGTTACATTCTCGGCCAGCTTGTTGGTGATGCATTCAGCCTGACGTACTGCTTCTCCAAAATCGTCACCTCCATATGTATTAATCCATTTTTGGTAAGGATTATTTTGGACAGACTGATTTTCCAAAATAAAATCACCTATCTTTTTATACATTACAAAACAGGGCAGTACAGCAGCCACAGCCACTTCCACAGCTTCCATAGCCAATTGTTTATGTAAATAGGAGGTGTATAGCAAACAGGCAGGAGTTGCAATTGGTTGCTGACTATTTTTTAAGGAGCCAATAAAACCTTTGTGTAGTTCTTGTTCTACAAAAACAGTATCGGAAGCAAATTTCAAAAACGAACTGCGATGTCCGGAATGGGAAAGTTTAGATCCAATACCCGCCAGCACTTTCCCGTATTCGCCTAGGTAAATAGAGTCCTGAGCTATATAATGCATAAATTGCTCCTGCTTTAAGGTTCCGTCCATCAACTCATTAATAAAGGGTAGTTCCTTGATTTTATTATAATAGGGTTTAGAGGTCTCCCAGGCTTCATCACACCAATTGTTATTCATTCCGATATGTTTTAATTATTTGTTCTTCAGTAAGGGTACTGAGTATATCTAAAAAGTTCATTTGCATAGAACCGGGACCCTTTGATTGCTGGGCTGCAATTTCACCCGTTATTCCCATTACGGCCATTGCGCTTACAGTTGCAAGAAATACATCTTCCTCAGCAGCTACAAATGCTCCTATAATTGCTGTAGCAGTACAGCCCATTCCGGTTACTTTTGCCATCAGAGTATTCCCGTTGCAGATTTTGGCAACCTTTTCCCCATCAATAATATAATCAACTTCTCCGCTTATTACAACAATGGCCTTTGTTGATTTAGACAACAACTTAGCAGAATCGAGTGCTGCATTTGATTTTGCAGTACTATCCACTCCCTTGGTTGTGAGATTCGAATTGCACAGAGCCATTATTTCGGAAGCATTTCCCCTGATAACGGTAGGTTTACACGTTTCTATAATTTGCTGAGCAACATGAGTGCGGTAAGGTGTGGCACCAACTCCAACCGGATCGAAAACAACTGGAATGCCTTTTACTATTGCTTTTTTTCCTGCCAATATCATTGCATCAACCCATGTTTCGCTTAAAGTTCCCATGTTTAGTACCAGTGATGATGCTATCCCTACCATATCTTCCACTTCGTTGATGGCATGAGCCATTACCGGCGAAGCGCCTACTGAAAGAAGGGCGTTAGCGCTGTTATTCATCGCCACATAATTGGTAATATTATGAACTAAAGGCGATCTTGTACGCACTTTTAATAAAGCTTGTGATATTTTACTTGTTTCTATCATAACTCGTTAATTTTAAATTATACAAATAAATAGTTCTATTCCGTTTTTAATTTCAATACCAAAATCTTTTTTTAATATCGATTCTAACATGCCGCTACCACATCCAATGGAAAAAACAATTCCCAGTTTTTTTTACTGGCAACTAAATTTACTTCAGAGCATAGTAAATTGGTATTGTCGAAAAGCCAAGAATCATATTCACCGGCTTACTTATAAAAACAGTTTTATCCATTTTTTTATCAAAAAAAGCCGCTTCGTCCGGAACGAAACAGCTTATATAAAAATATTACATTTTAATATAGACACCATTTTCCTACGATGTAATTACACATTTCAGGTTCAAGGGTATTTCTCAGCCTCAAATATATTTAAGACACCCCTAATAGTACACTTGCAAAAGTAAAAAAAATATATGGACATTATAGGATTTTATCTGAAATTTATTATCAAGCTTTCAATCATAGCACCATATTGAACTGACTAAAAGGTAATTAACTTACTATTCCAATCTTAATCTCTTTGAAAAACAGAATTTCCTCCTCTTCATTTTTAAATGAATAATTCAATTGAGCTTTACTGAATTAATGGCGAATTGATAAATATCATTCTATGTATTCTTTATTGTTGAAGTTTTTTCTTACAAACTCATCTAAGTTGAAATTACGGGATAGCTGTAAAGGGAAAACCTTGTTGTAAAAATAAAAACCAATATGATTTTTGAACTTTCCTTACAAGATCCAGCTCTTCCAAATCAATCTTTTGCGCCTGTAAATTAAGTTCTTTGTTGAGTTTCGTTATAAAAAGATTCATTACATCTTGTTTTGGTCGTAGATCTTCAGTTTCGGGCATAAAAAAGCATGGACATTTAATTGTGTTTAGATTCTTCTCTTTATCTATTTTCGAATTTACTCTCCATGCATACAAGTCACCAACTATGGGGATAGAACATATCCTAACATGATTAATAACCCTACAAATGGGGATTTTCAACAGCTAAGGAATAGCCTAATTTTGCACCGGATATTAATTAAAATAAAGATAGGTATGCAAAAGTTATTATTTCTTCTATTGTTTTTTATTTCAGCGCAGGTATTTGCGCAGACTGGATCTATAAAAGGTTCGGTGGTTACTAAAGACGGCAAAGTGGCCGAATTTGTAAATTTGATATTGGTAGGTACGCAAAATGGAGCCATCGTTCAACATGATGGAACCTATGTGATAGATAACGTAAAACCGGGGAAGTATACATTAAAAGCCAGCTTTGTGGGGGTTGTTACCCAAACTAAAACGGTAGTGGTAGAGGCTGCTAAGACTGTGGATGTAGCATTTGTACTAACAGAAAGCAGTAAAGAACTTACCGAAGTAGTGGTGACTGCCAATCCCAGTAAATATGTGGCGGATTACCCATCGGTATCACTTCGCTTAAAAACGCCTTTGCTCGAAGTGCCTCAAAACATTCAGATAGTTACTAAGCAAATTCTTCAGGACCAACAGATTTTTGATATGCTCGAAGGTGTTACCCGCAATGTGAGCGGCGCGCGACGTATGGAGCACTGGGATAATTACGCATTGATTTATATGCGCGGTTCGCAAATAGCTGCTTTCCGCAACGGAATGAATGTCACAATGCTATGGAGCCCTCAACCGGAAGATATGAGTATGGTGGAACGCATTGAGTTTGTAAAAGGACCTGCAGGCTTTATGCTCGCCAACGGTGAGCCTAGTGGATTTTACAACGTAGTGACCAAAAAGCCTACCGGAATAACCAAAGGAGAAGTGGGCATGACTGTGGGAAGTTTTGATACCTATCGTGCGACCTTGGATTTGGACGGTCAGTTGGACAAGAGTGGTAAATTATTGTATCGTCTCAATGTGCTTGGACAATCAAAGGGTTCTCATCGTCCTTACGAATATAATAACCGCGTTTCAGTAGCCCCGGTTATCAAATATAAGTTCGATGATCGCACTTCGCTTACAGCCGAATATACATATCAGAAAAACGTGATGTCGATGATTGGCTCTAACTATTCGTTCTCGGCCAAAGGGTATAATGACCTTCCGGTTGACTTTACCACTGCCGAAGACAATATGGCTCCAACAACATTGACCGAGAATTCTGCATTTCTTACCATGGTGCATAACTTCAACGACAACTGGAAATTCACCGGACAAATTGCGTATATCAATTCCAAACAGATTGGACAAAGCATGTGGCCAACCGGCTTCTCGGCTAATAAGGATACACTTTATCGTGCTACCTCCATTTGGGATTACGAGGGCGAAAGTAAAGTTGGACAATTTTTCATCAATGGAGATGTGCAAACAGGCTTTTTGAAACATCGTATATTGGGTGGCATTGATATGGGTGATAAATCATTCTTCCACGACTGGTCTAAAGCTGGCGCTCTAAAGCCACTGAATGTGTATGATCCAATTTATGGACAAATTGCTGCTTCGCAATATCCGGTTTTCGACCGTTCGCTTAGTATTCGCGAACGCGGAGTTCATTACCGTCAATCGTATGTGGGCTATTATGCACAGGACGAAATCAGCATGTTTAGGGATAAATTACGTTTGACGCTGGCGGGTCGTTTTACTACAGCGAGTGACCTGGATCCATATTCGGGAACTATCGATGCCTCTAAGTTTACCCCGCGGGTGGGATTAAGCTATTCTATTGATAAAAATACTTCACTGTATGGCGTATACGACCAGGCATTTGTTCCGCAAGCCGGATCGGATAAACAGGGAAACAGTTTTAAACCGGTAACGGGTGATAATGTGGAGCTAGGACTTAAACGTGAATGGTTTGGCGGTAACTGGGTAACATCATTATCGTTTTACAAAATCACTAAAAACAATGTGCTGACTGCTGATCCCAATAATATAAATTTCTCAGTTCAACTGGGGCAAACAGCTACTAAAGGAATTGAATTTGATGTGCGTGGGCAAATTACCGAAGAGCTGAACCTGACCGCAAACTACGCTTATACCGATGGCGTGGTGACCAAGGATACAGATCCCGCAAAAGTAAATGTCTCAGTACCGGGTATCAGCGCGCATTTGGCTAATGCATGGTTGACCTATCGTGCTTCCAAAGGTGCTGTTAAAGGCTTGGGGTTATCGCTTGGGGCACAATATCAGGGAGGTCGTACCTCTTGGTATGTGTTTGACGGAACAAGTCAATCTTTGCCCGATTACTTCAGATTGGACGGTGCTGTTTCGTATCAGTTAAACAAGTTCACTATTGCACTGAACATAAACAATATTACCAGCAAGCATCTGTACTCGGGAGCACAACTGGGTAACCTTTACTACTGGCAATCGGAACCGCTAATTAATTCAAGATTGAATATTACGTATAAGTTTTAAGCATGAAAAAACTATTTCATCAACTTCATCTTTGGCTCGGACTGGCGTCCGGGCTATTGGTGTTTATAATTGCTGTCACCGGTTCGCTATACGCTTTTCAGGAAGAGATTACCGGATTAGGTAAGTATCATTACGTGAAGGAACGCAACGAAAGTTTTAGACTCCCTACGCAACTCGGAGAAGTGGCTGAAAAGCTTTTGCCGGGCAAGGAACTTCATGCAGTGAAATACAATGGCAGGGCTAAAGCTGCTGAAGCTATTTTCTACGGATATAATCCAGGCTACTATTTTATTGTCTACCTCGATCCTTACACGGGTGAGGCATTGAAGGTAAAAGATATGAATAAGGATTTCTTTCGCTTTATTATGCAGGGGCATTATTACCTTTGGTTACCGCCTCAGATTGGTCACCCGCTGGTGGCTTGTTCTACCTTAATATTTCTCATTATTCTCATTACGGGTCTTGTTATCTGGATACCTAAAAACCAAAAGGCATTAAAAAACCGCATTTGGTTCAGATGGAAAAAGGGAACAAAGTGGCCACGTATCAATCTGGATTTACATGTGGTGGGTGGATTATACGTCACTGTATTTGCACTTATATTTGCCATCACGGGCTTGGTGTGGGGCTTCGAATGGTTTTCCAAAACCTATTACTCGGTGGTAGGTGGCAATAAATCGTTGGCTTACACGGAAGTTCTTTCGAAGAAACAAGCAATTGATTCAACCCTTAGGACAACCGAACCGCTCGACAAGGTGTGCTTGCTCATGCAGCGTGAATATCCGGATGCTGCTTCCATTGAAGTTCATCCCGTACATTCCGATACCGCTTGCATTGCGGCTAATACCAGTCAGCGTGACGGAAAATATTGGAAAACCGATTACCGTTATTTCGATCAATACAGCCTGAAGGAGATAAAAGTGGATAATATCTACGGTCGCTTCAAAGATGCTGACTTTGCAGATAAGCTTATGCGAATGAATTATGAAATTCACACTGGTGCCATTTTAGGATTGCCGGGTAAGATATTCGCTTTTCTAATGAGTTTGTTTATTGCCAGTTTTCCTATAACAGGATTTATCTTGTGGTGGAGAAAGAGGAAAAAGAAATAGTATTTTTTGACCCGATAGACCCACTTATAGAAAACTGCGGAAGGAACATCGGACTTTGCGGAAACAATTCTGATAAATGCGGAGGTTATTTCGGAAGTTGCGGTAATAATTTTAAACTTTGCGGAATGCTTTTCGGAAATTGCGGAAACGATTCTGAATTCAGCGGAAAGAAAATCGAACGCCGCGGAAGTGATTCTGTATTCCGCGGCTTTCTTTCTGATAAAATGACCCTTGAGATCGATAATTGAATTACTTATTGGATTTAAACTGGATGCCACCGACTTGTTTGTACTGTGGACTCCTGGCACCGTAGAGTGACTTGATATATACTTTGGTGTCGAAAGCAATGTCGAGCATGCCGATAATGGGCTCGTAAAGTACTTTGTTGCGGGCAATGCGGGCGTTGCTAAGCGCCACGGTTGTGAGTATGGCTGCATTGTTTTTCTCTACCATATTATCATAAAATGCCTTTATAGCTTTGGGTTGTAACTCTACTTCGTTGGGTTTAAACTGTGGGATGTTTTGCAACTGCACAAAGAGCTTACTGAAATTTTCCAACCGATTGTTATAACTGGTTTGTGCAACAGATATTTCCTTTTCAATTACATCAGCCGTTTCACCCTGCTGTACAGCCATCACTTTTTTCTTAGGCGTAGCTCTTTCGCCCTTTATTTTTCGGGCAATGGATTGAACGGTATTATCCATTTGAGTTGAAGTATCTGTTGCTTTTAGAGCGTTTACCAAGCGGGTTGTAAATTTGTTGAGCGGCTCGAAAGCTGTTTCGCGTTCGGCAACAGCCATTTTGAATGGCGAAAGGGCAATGTTGTAATCGGTCAAGCAGTGTTTGGCGCTGACCAACAGGCGTTGCAAGGCGTCAACCCGCAGGGACTCGCGCGAAGGATTGTACTCCTGATTGTAAGATACGGCATAGGTTACTAGTTCTTCGAAGTTTGCTACATTCTTAGCGTGACCGGTTTCAGATGTTTTACTCATAAATTCTTGATTTTTTAGTTTAGAGAATTGGTTATTTCTTGTTTTGAAGACCGTCTTTATTTAGTTAAGTCTTCGGAGCAAATGTAAAAACATTTTCTGAATCGTAAAATAGTACTCCAATCGCAATTAAGTTTAATTAACCATTCGACATCGTAGATTTGCGCCCATTTTATTTAAGAAAATCAACCCAAACCCAGAATTAAAGAGGATTTGAAAACTATTGATATTACACATGATAGAAATATCAGATTAACATAAAATAAGATTTAAATAGAGCAGTTAGTGAGAATTTGAGAGAGTTGTGCCATCGGCTCAGAGTGTGTCCTTTAAAGTTTTTTCTAGTGTTTACCGCGACTTGGAAGTCGCGAGACCCGGCTAAGAAGCCTGAACAAAAAAAAACAGTGCCCTACAAAATCCAATTTTGGAGAGCACTGCTTTATATCATTTTTAGTTCCGATATCAAGGTTCAGTCACTAACGAGCGAATTTCATCCGCCCACACCTGATAACCTTTCTCGGTGGGGTGGCAAAAATCACCAGCCATATCCTGCGGTAAGGTGCCATCCGGTGCCAGCATCTTCGGTCCAATATTTACAAAAGAAATCATATTTTCGTTCGCGTACACTTCAAGCAATTTATTGATCTCATTAATCAGTATCCGGCGGGGATGGGTAGGACTTTGTTCGCGCGGCAGAACAGCCATCAGGACTATTTTAGCACCGGGAACTTTAGACCGAACACGTTTACAAATGGCAGCAATACCTTCGACAATCTCAGGTGCTGTATTTATTCGGGCATTGACTGTTTGACTCGTATTATTCGTACCTATTCCAATAATAATCGTTTTAGGATGCAGGCCGTCGAGTTCACCGTGATCCAATCGCCAAAGCACGTTTTGCGTCCTGTCCCAGCCAAAACCAAGGTTCAACACGCGATAGTTTCCAAATACCGAAGCCCAGGCTTTCGGACCATTCGGCTTGCGAGGAGTTCCATCCGCATACTTCAACAGCGGCGCTCCACCCCAAAAATGAGTAATGGAATTGCCTATCAGAACGATTTGAGGATTGATTGAATCCTTGATGTGCAACACATCGCCATGACGTACCCACCAATCATAACTATCGTTCTCCAATTTCGAAACCGGAACAATGGCCGGTTTGGATGCGATATCAGTATCTAAGGACTTGTCGCCCATCAGTTCCGAGAGTAAAGGCTCCATGGCTTGTGCCCATGCTTTCGCTCCGGCAGGTGTAGGATGCAACCAATCGCCCATCATGCTGTGGTTTATAGAACCATCCATATTTAGAAACACGTGGTTCACATCGCAATAGAAAATATGTTTGCCATCAGCCAGTTTCGATACGATTTCAGAGGCACGTTCCAGAATCAACCGATGTGACGTGGGATTTGGACCACCGTAACATCCCGGAAAACATCGAAGCACTATGATTTTCGTATCGGGTAATTTTTCGCGCAACAAATTCACGATAGACTCAATACCTCCGGCCAACTGACCGGCGGTGTGACGTGTAGGATAATTTTTCTCATCCACATTATTCGTCCCAATTTCCAATACCACTACTTTTGGCGATTGACCTTCCAGTTCTCCGTGTTGGATATTCCAAATTAAATTTTCGGTTCGATACGCACTTGTGCCGAGGTTCAGAGCTTTGCGCGGAGCAAAAAACTGATTCCAAACAGGTTGATATTCCGGCTTCTCAAAATTATGAGTAATGGAATTACCAATCATTATCAGGTCATATTTTTGGTTGGCTACAAGTGCTAATTTTTCTACGTGACGCTTTTTGGCGTACCCTTCAACCGGAACAGTGGCTGGATTTGGAGTCTGAACTACCGGTTCAAGTGTTGAGTTCAGGAAAGCTTTCAACACGCTACCAAGTTTTAGTTTCGTATCAAACAGGTTTTTTATTCTGCTTGAAGTATATAAACTATCATTCAACAAACTAAACATTGAATTTCCATCGTATCCCTTCCACGTCTTCGAATATTCCTGTCCGGCATGTATCCATTCTTTATTTTCATTCGCAAAAAACGAAACGAAAAGTCGCGCAGATGGTTGGACAGGAGGCAGCACTGCCGGAAACACAGAGCCCTTAGCCATCTCGTCGAGATAGGAAGGGGAAATAAGAATAAGATGAGCAGGCTGTTCGTTATCGCCCAGCTTTTGAGCAGTGCGGGCAGCAAGATGTGCACCCGACGAGACTCCCATTATATCCAATCGATCGGCGCGTAAACCTATAGATTTGGCATTAGCTTTTAGGAAACGGAAAGCCTGCAAAGCATCTACCAATGCTAAATTACGGAGTTGTAATCCTTCGCCGACATGATATTCAAGAACAGCAACATCAAAGCCCTCTGAATTTAAAAACAAAGTTGCACTTTTACCTTCATGCTTTATTTTCAGAGTTTTGTATTCGCCACCTGTGAACAACAAAACGGTTCCTTTGGGTGAATTTACTTTTGTCCGAACCAGATGCATGACAGGAGCATTGAATTTGGAGATATCTCCATTGGCATCAACAGAGTTGCCTTTTGATAAAACCTGCCCACTTAGGGAAACATAACGGGCAGAGGTAGCACTTGTTTGTTTTACTGCAGACTGACCATTTAACGGTAAAAATAATAAAAATCCAATTAAAAATGAAAAGAATGATTTCATACTAGTTTGATATCTGAATTAAGCTACAAAAGTATTAAAACTAAATCGATTTTGCAGGTTCGGGTTTATATATGACCAGCTTTATCTTATATTTAATGAAGAAATTAGTCACTTCAAAACGAAAATAATACATTGATAGAGATGCTTTCCTCTTTCGGTTATTTTTTGTAATTTTGCACCTCAATAAAAAAACAGAACATCAAGACAGTTAAGATGAAAAAGTTTGCTGAATATTCCAATCTGAATTTATCAGACATCAACAAGGAAATGCTTACGCAATGGAGCGAAAAAGACATTTTCCATAAAAGTATCGAAACCCGTGAAGGAAAACCATCGTTCGTTTTTTATGAAGGACCTCCTTCTGCTAACGGACTCCCCGGTATTCACCACGTAATGGGACGTACGATTAAGGATGTTTTTTGTCGGTATAAAACCATGCAGGGCTTTCAGGTAAAGCGTAAAGCCGGTTGGGATACGCATGGACTTCCTGTGGAACTTGGTGTGGAAAAAGCATTGGGAATTACCAAAGAAGACATTGGCAAAACCATCAGTGTGGACGATTATAACGCAGCTTGCCGCCACGACGTACTCAAATACACCAAAGAATGGGAAGATTTGACTACCAAAATGGGCTATTGGGTAGATATGAACGACCCGTACATTACCTACGACAACCGTTATATCGAAACGCTTTGGTGGCTACTGAAACAACTCTACAACAAGAACTTATTATACAAAGGCTATACCATTCAGCCTTACTCACCGGCTGCCGGAACAGGGCTATCGACTCATGAGTTGAATCAACCCGGCTGTTACCGCGATGTAAAAGACACTACCTGTGTGGCTCAATTCAAGTTGAAAAACGAGGATAACACCTTCTTTTTAGCATGGACAACCACACCATGGACCTTGCCTTCAAACACAGCACTGTGCGTTGGCCCCGCCATCGATTATGTAAAAGTAAAAACGATAAATCCATATACAAAAGAGGCCTGTAATTTGATTTTAGCCGAAAATCTGCTTTCTGCAGTTATGGGCAAAAATGAATATGAAATTCTTGACCGCAAAAAAGGCTCTGAACTAACCGGCACTGAATACGAGCAACTGATCCCCTGGATTAACCCCGGAGAAGGAGCTTTCCGTGTTATCACCGGTGATTTTGTGACCACCGAAGATGGTACCGGAATTGTGCACATCGCTCCTACCTTTGGTGCGGACGATGATCGTGTGGCTAAGCAAAACGGCATTCCGCCAATGTTGTTGATCGACAAAGACGGCAACCGCCAACCAATGGTGGACAGAACGGGTAAATTCTTTAAAATCGAAGATTTGAGTATTGATTTCGTCGCCTCAAATGTAAATGTTGAGTTATACTCCGAATATGCCGGAAGGTATGTGAAAAATGCTTACGACAACAGCCTGACAGAAGATGATGCAACCTTAGACGTGGATCTTTGCGTGATGTTGAAACAACAAGGTTTGGCTTTCAAAATAGAGAAACATACGCACAGCTATCCACATTGCTGGCGCACCGACAAACCGGTATTATATTATCCGTTGGATAGCTGGTTTGTAAAAACTACTGCTTGCCGTGAGGAAATGATGTCGTTGAATGAAACCATCAACTGGAAACCCGCCTCAACCGGAACAGGTCGTTTTGGTAAATGGTTGGAAAACCTGCAAGACTGGAACTTAAGTCGCAGCCGTTATTGGGGAACACCGCTTCCTATCTGGCGCAGCGAAGATGGCACTGAAGAAATCTGTATTGGCTCGGTAGAAGAATTGATTTCTGAAATCGAGAAATCAATCGCTGTCGGATTTATGACCGAAAATCCATACAAAAACTTTGAAGTTGGAAAAAATACTGCCGAAAATTACTCGGTAAAAAATATAGATCTGCACCGTCCATACGTAGATGGTATCGTCCTTGTTTCGGCAAGTGGCAAACCCATGAAACGTGAGCTTGACCTTATCGACGTTTGGTTCGATTCGGGTGCTATGCCGTATGCGCAGTTGCATTATCCGTTCGAAAACAAAGAGTTGATTGACAATCACACGAACTTCCCTGCCGACTTTATATCGGAAGGTGTAGATCAAACACGTGGTTGGTTCTTTACTCTTCACGCTATCAGTACCATGGTTCGTGGCTCGGTGGCTTTCAAAAATGTTATTTCTAATGGGCTAGTTCTGGACAAAAACGGCAATAAAATGTCGAAACGTCTGGGCAATGGTGTTGATCCGTTTTCTACGATTGAGAAATTTGGTTCCGACCCATTGCGTTGGTACATGATGACCAATGCTTCACCATGGGATAATCTGAAATTTGATGTGGAAGGCATTGATGAGGTGCGCCGCAAATTTTTCGGAACACTTTACAATACCTACTCGTTCTTCTCGCTTTACGCCAATGTTGACAAATTCAACTATTCCGAAGCAGAAGTTCCAATGGAAAAACGCCCTGAAATTGATCGTTGGATCATTTCACTGCTGAATACCTTGGTAAAAGAAGTAACTGAATACTACGAAACTTACGAGCCAACCCGTGCAGGCCGTGCCATTTCTGATTTTGTGGGTGAAAACCTGAGTAACTGGTACGTACGCTTAAACCGCAAACGCTACTGGGGTGGTGAATATAACGAAGATAAAATCTCAGCATATCAAACACTTTACACCTGTTTGGAAACTGTTGCACACTTAATGGCTCCTATCGCGCCTTTCTTTGCCGATCGTTTATTCCTTGATTTAAACGCTGTAACCGGAAAAGATAAGAGCGAGTCGGTTCACTTAGCTAAGTTCCCTACATTCAACGAAGCATTGATTGACAGTAATCTGGAAGCATGCATGCAGCTAGCACAACAAACTTCATCGTTGATATTGGCATTACGTCGCAAAGCCGACAAGAAAGTGCGTCAACCGCTATCAAAAGCAGTTGTTCCTGCACAAGATGAAACATCATACAAACAATTGCTTTATATTGCCGATTTAGTAAAAGCAGAAGTGAATATCAAGGAATTGGAAATTATTCCGGCTGATGCAGATATGGACAATCTGGTAAAGAAAATCAAACCAAATTTCAAGACATTGGGTAAAAAATACGGCAAGCAAATGAAGGAAATTGCGCAGGCAATGACCGGTTTTGGCAAAGCCGAAATTGTTGAAATAGAGCGGGAAGGCCAATACCTACTTGCTTTACCAACTGGCGATGTAAAATTGGAACTTGAAGATGTTGAGATTATTACTGAAGATATGCCGGGTTGGTTAGTTGCCAATGAGGGCAAACTTACGGTTGCGCTCGACATTACCGTTACAGACGAACTATTGCGCGAAGGAATTGCCCGTGAATTGGTAAATCGTATTCAGAATATCCGTAAATCGAATGGCTACGAAATAGTCGATAAAATCGTCGTGGAAATAGAAAGTCGCGAAGAAATAGCAGAAGCTGTGAAAGAATATGCCAACTATATAGCTTCACAAACGTTAGCAAATTCTGTCGTTTTAGTAGATAGTCTAACTAATGCCACAGAACTTGAGTTTGAAGATTATGTCGTAAAGATCAACATTCAGAAAGTATAGTTAATTTATAGAGCGAAGGCCTGACATGTAAGTGTCTTGTTTACCCATAATTACTTTTCAAGTAACTTAAATATAATTGCCAAAATAATTGTACAACTGAAACAAATTTCATATTTTCGCACTCGGAAATAAAAAGAGGGGAAAAGTTCCGGTTTACACACAACATTTTCAATAAATCGTTTAATATAATTACATCATGACCGAAAAAACAAGATATACTGATGCTGAGCTAGAAGAGTTTCGCGCGCTGATTAGAGAAAAGCTTGATAAGGCTCAAAAGGAATATGAAGAATTGCGTAATGCTATTTCGAATTTAGACGGAAATGATGTCATGGACACATCGCCTACTTTCAAAGTACTTGAAGAAGGTGCAGCCACTTTGTCGAAAGAAGAAGCCGGTAGACTTGCTCAACGTCAAATGAAGTTTATTCAACACCTGCAATCTGCAATGATTCGTATTGAAAATAAAACCTATGGCATTTGTCGCGAAACAGGTAAATTGATACCAAAAGAACGTCTACGTGCCGTTCCTCATGCAACATTGAGCATTGAAGCAAAAAACGATCAAAAATAATCAAATCCCATAAACGAAATTCGGCAACATGGCAAACTCTGTCGGTTGCCGAATTTGTTGTTTTAGTATTGAAATGAAATAAAGTTCAGAGAAATGAATTTTACTGACGTCAATTATCAACTATCAATTATTAATTAGTCTCCATGTCTATCACAAAAAAATCCATACTTCTTATTTTTCTCGTATTGTTCATCGATCAAGCGTCGAAAATATATGTCAAACTAAATTTCACCCTGGGCGAAAGTGTAGACGTTTTCGGGTGGTTTAAAATCCTCTTTATCGAAAACAATGGAATGGCTTTTGGCATGGAAATCATTGGAAAACTGTTCCTTACGCTTTTCAGAATTGTAGCTGTAGTTGCATTAGTCTTTTACATACGTAATCTGATAAAAAAACAAGTGCGCACGGCATACATCCTCACCATTTCATTGGTTTTAGCGGGAGCAGCCGGCAATATTATTGATTCTGTATTTTACGGCATATTTTTCAGTGCCAGCGAATACATGGGTCCGATAGCTTCATTTTTACCATCTGGCGGTGGTTATGAGACCCTCTTTCACGGTAAAGTAGTGGATATGCTTTATTTCCCTATCATCAAAAGCGCTAGCGGTCAAACAATTTTCTTTAGTCCTATATTCAACGTGGCCGATTCGGCAATAAGCGTGGCTGTGGCTTTGATTCTTATTTTCTTTCGCAAAGAGTTGAACGAAAGTCTTGAAACTAAAAAAGAGCAAGATGTGGAACCTACCAATTAAATTTTTTAGTCAATTTGCTCTTATCGTCGGCCTTCTTCTGGTTTTAGCATCTTGTAGTAATCGTCCAAAAGGTGTATTAAATCAAGAAGATATGGCTAACATTCTAACAGATATGCACAAATTAGACGGTGCACTTGTCGAACGTGGAATAATGTTTTCGAACGACAGCACAAAGATGAAATACTACAATTTCGTTTTCGCAAAATACAACATCTCAAAAGCTAACTTTGATTCGTCATTGGTATGGTACACCAAAAATCCACAAGAATTCAACAATATTTACAACAAAGTTCTTCTTAATCTTAGCTTACAAGAAAAAGAAGTAAAATCAGGGAAGTACCATTTTATCGATTCAGTGGAACTTGCAAAAGTAAAAAGTGAAATTTGGAAGAAACGAACCAAATACGCACTTACCAAAGACTCTACCCGCACCAGATTAGAATTCGAAGTGGTTGATCCCAGCTTACTTTATGGCGACGTATTTATTCTTCATTTTCTGTTACGAATTGCGCCTGAGGACTCTTGTACAAAACAACATATCGCTCTGCGTTTAAATTACCAAAACGGGAAAGTGGACAGTGCTTTTGCAGTGGCTCATCACGATAGTCTGTTGCGTCGATACACCATAAAACTACCAGCTACAAGGAAACTTAAAATAAAATCTATATCCGGGGAATTACTTGGCAGTAAGATATATAAAGGCAAACTACACGCTACTTTGGATAGTATATCATTGATTCGAAAGTTCAACCCCATCCATCAGGATAGTTTGCGAAAACTGGTACAGAAACTGGAACCAAAAAGAAAAGTTCTCCCCAAAAAAGGGAAGATAGCTCCACTGAAACAGATCAAAAAAGTCATGCAAAAACCACAACCATCTGTTAAATAATGAAGCGGGTCGGGAGTCAACTGTGCTTTTGCTCACCCGCACTTATTCTTCGCAGAATGGCGGTGGAGCAAAACGATGAAAATACCATTACACGCATTTTCAGCTTAGATGATGGCATTGTAGAATCGGCCAACACTTTGTTTTTCGACGGAATTTTATCTGCAGAGATCGTATCATTAAAACAATCAGGCGTAACCCACCTGAGTGAAAAAGTGATCGGCGATTATCAATACTTAGATATCTCGGACGAAATTCCGACAACTGAAATAGATCCAGGGTCAAAACCATTGATACTAGACTTTGGCACAGATTCATTCTTACAAATCAACAAGTTATTAGCTCAGCTTGCTCCGTTGCTTAGCTCATTCTCTATTTTTGAAATTATTGCAGCTTGTACCTTTTATCCTGCTTTGGCACTCAACAAGACCGGTGAACTATGTGAGAACCGCATAACCCGATTACTACTTTGGGAAAATGTGAATTTGCTAAATAAAAAAATCACAGCGCAAACCTGTATCAGGGAAATGACGTAATTTTTAATAGATATGATTTCATTTGTGTTTTGAGGAATAGATGCAATTCTGTATTTCAACTAAAACGTTCCTCAAATCCTTTAGCCTATGCTGGTAGTATGTAGTCACAAGTTTGAAAAAAAAATTGTACTTTTGCACCCAACTAAAAATTAAAAATTCTGTTCACATTTGACGCTTTCAAATAGTCAACTGTCAACCGCCAATTATCAACCAGACATGAGTGTTGTAGAAAAAATAAAAAGTGCCAAATCAACGGCTTTCTCATTCGAATTATTACCTCCATTAAAAGGGAATGGTATTGAAACAGTTTACAGAACTATTGATACCTTGCGCGAATTCGACCCTAAATATATTAATATTACTACACACCGTAGCGAATTGGTATTCAAAGAAAATGCACCGGGACAATTTGTACAGGTGGCTGAACGTCATCGCCCCGGAACAGTGGCCATTGCCGCTGCTATTCAAAATAAATATAAAATCGCTGTTGTTCCGCACATTATTTGTAGCGGATTTACCCGCGAAGAAACCGAATATGCTCTGATTGACCTTCAGTTTCTGGGAATCACCGATTTACTATTGTTGCGTGGCGACAAGGCCAAACACGAGCGTGACTTCTCTCCTACCGGACATCGCAATGCCACTGAACTTCAGGAGCAGGTAAACAATTTGAATCAGGGTTTGTTTTTAGATGGATCGAAAATGAAATCGCCTATCGCTCCATTTTCATACGGAATGGCTTGCTACCCCGAGAAACATGAGGAAGCACCCAATCTGGATTCGGACTTGTTCTATGCAAAACAAAAGGTAGATGGCGGTGCTGAATATTTGGTAACGCAGATGTTTTTCGACAACCAAAAATATTACGAATTTGTGGAGAAATGTCGGGCTATTGGTATAACCGTCCCTATCATTCCGGGGATCAAACCAATAACGCTTAAAAATCAATTAACCGTTTTGCCGAAGATTTTCCATACAGACATTCCCGAACCATTTGCCACTGAGTTACGCAATAGCAAAACAGATGCGGATGCAGTGGAAGTAGGAATTGAATGGTGTACGCAGCAAGCTAATGATTTAAAAAATCATGGCGTACCAAGTATCCATTTTTATAGCATGATGGCTACTCAAAGTGTAAAACGAGTTGCCAAAGCAGTATTCTAAAACAACGCTTCGTTCCCATAAAGAAGGAGCGATCATACAATTTACATTTAAAATTATTCTCTATTTTCTGTCGGTTGATAGAAAATAGAGTTATTTCATTAAACTATGTTGAGTTTCCTGTTCTTCATAATCATTTTCGTTTTAGTCTTCGGATTAGTTATCATTCTTTCCGTACTGGGATTTATACGCTCGATTTTCGGTTCTATTTTCGGCTTTGGAAGACGCAAAACCCCAACGCAAGACCAACAGCAACAAGACTTTGAGCAACCCGCACCCAAACAGAAAATATTTACCGAGAAGGAAGGTGAGTACGTTGACTACGAGGAGGTGGAGTAATTAATGTGGTAATATGATGATGCGATGATGTGAAGAGGCAATAATACATTAACACAACTGAATGGTTTCAGAGGTTGTTAACTATCTATCATCCAGTCAACGAGTCAACCAATAATAAAACTAACTTCCTTGAAATAGAAACTTCGGTATTCTCCTTCGGAGGTTTCAAGTTCCAGCCTTCCGTCGGAATGAACGGCAAAAATCCGTGCCTGAAATAATTCTCCATCCGCTTTGAAAGCATGAAAACCATCTTTCCTGAAAAGCATATTGGCATATTCTACCTGTAGTTTTTCAACATCCAAATGCCGGTATAAATCCATTACATTTTGGCAAATCATTTCCATCAAACGATTTCGATCCATTTGTTTACCGGTAATCTGACACAGAGAAACGGGATTGGGAGCATTGCTTATAAATTCTGTCTGATTCACGTTTAGTCCTATGCCCACCACGGAAAACTTGATTTGTCGACCCTGCAATGAGTTCTCAATAAGTATTCCGGCCAGCTTCTTATCCTTCCAGTAAATATCATTGGGCCACTTCACCGTAATATCGTCTACGTACTCATCCAGGGCTTTTTTGATGCCGACACTCACCAACTGCGAAATCAGAAACTGTTGATCAGGTCTTATTTTTTGAGGAAAAAGTGCCATGCTGAAAAGCAAATTCTTGCCCGGTTCCGATTCCCACGAATTTCCAATCTGTCCTTTACCTGACGTTTGAAAGTCGGTACGCACCACAAAACAATCGGGCAAAGTATTCTCTCGCAACATCTTCCACAGCAATTCATTAGTAGAAGCTGTTTCTTGTATAAAAAAACTATTTTCCATCGACACAGATTGTAAAAAGCATTTCTATTTAACGCCCGCAGTTATCTGCAACAAAAATTCTTCCATCTTCTTTGTTACCGCTTTCGAACTACCATTCGGATTATTTATCAACAAAGCAAAAACAAGTTGTTGACGGTTGGTATCAATATACCCGGCATAGCTCTTCACGCGTGAAATGGTGCCGCTTTTGGCATGCACTTTACCTTGCAACGGAGTTTTCAGGAGGAAGGATTTCAGAGTCCCATTCTCGCCGGCAACAGGTAGTGAACGGAAGAAAATATCTTTATTCACGCTTTTAGTTTGCATATAACTTAATAGCTCTACAAAAAACTGAGCAGAAACAGCATCAGAGGGCGACAGGCCGGAGCCATCGTGCATAAACAGCTGATCGACTGATAATCCTTTTGACTTCCAAAATGATTTTATAACCTGAACTGCTTCCGTATTTGTGGCAACAGCTTTATTTTGCAACGCCAGATATTTAAAAATGTTTTCGGCAAAGAAATTATTGCTGTGCACATTTGTTTCGGTAATAATTTCGCCTAATGACGGAGAAACCTGTGTATAAATTGTTGTTCGTTCGGAAGCACTCCCAACAATATCGGTTGGAAGATCACGCACCACAACACCATTCTGAATGAGACGGCTGGTAAAATGCTGTGCCAACAACAGTGCCGGGTTCGGAATATCTCCTTTTGTAACAAACTCAGCCCGGTTTGCAGGGATTTCGCCCGTAACGGTACGATAATCAGAATGGGGAGCTCCGTAAAAATAAGCACTATCAATAGAAATAGTACTACTAACCAATCGATTATCAATCTTCAGATTCGCAATTTCCGGAACAACGCGAAGAACAGTGGGCGTAGTACCCACACTTCCAGAGCGCAACACCAAACGATAAGTATTGTCGAGGTATGAAATACCATAAATGCCCGCTGCATAATAATTGCCCATATCTTCCCATGTCCACTTTGGATTCACACCCTCGTCGTCGAACAAGCCTGCATCGGCTATTACTTTACCGTTTATCTTACGGATGCCACGACTTTTAATCACATCTACCCATTTAGTAAGAAAAGTGGTATCGCCCAATTTTTCAGAGCCCAATGTAGGATCGCCACCACCACAAATATATAAATTACCATTCAACACGCCGTCGGCACTCACTAAGCCATCCAGTTCCAATTTGGTTTGAAACTGAAAATCTGCTCCCAGCAATTCCAAAGCGGTGGCTGTTGTTACCAATTTCATAGTGGAAGCCGGAACAATACTATTTTTAGAATGATATTCGCAAACAGTGGCATTAGTTGTTGTATTTTTAACCAACAAACTAATATTCGCATTTTGCAAAAGACTGTTATTCACTAATCCATCCAGCGGACCTTTGGCAAAAGCAAGGATAGAGAATAGTAGCAATGATATAATAAAGTTCAGTTTTTTCATCATGATAATACGGTTTAGAATTACCTGCAAAAGTAAAGAGAAAAAGTGTATCGGTTGCCATTCTGCAGGAAATATGACCAAATTTATTAAATCTCCATCAAACAACACACTATTATTCATAAAAAAAAACTGCAACCCCGTAAAGGATTGCAGCTTTTATATTTAATTGTCAACTGTCAATTGTCAACTGTCAACTGTCAACTCAATTAAGCCTGAGGTTTATCTTCACGTGGAGGACGTGGCATCAATGCTTTGCGTGATAATTTGAATTTACCTGTTTTTTGATCAACTTCCAGTAATTTCACATCAATCATATCGCCTTCTTTGATACCCGCTTGTTCCATTGTTTCAATGCGTTTCCAGTCGATTTCAGAGATATGAAGAAGACCTTCTTTACCCGGCATAAATTCAACAAATGCACCGTAAGGCATTACCGATTTTACTTTTGCAGGATAAGTTTCACCTATTTCAGGAATTGCTACGATACCTTTGATTTTGTACAATGCAGCGTCGATAGCAGCTTTGTTGTTAGCAGCAATTTCCACACGACCTTGATCTCCGATTTCTTCTACTGTGATAGTTGCACCGGTTTCAGCTTGCATGTTTTGAATGATTTTTCCTCCAGGTCCGATGATAGCACCAATCGATTCTTTAGGAATAAACATCACCACAATACGAGGTGCATTTGGTTTCATGTCTTCGCGTGGCGCAGCCAATGTTTCCTGGATTTTACCTAAGATATGCATACGACCAGCTTTAGCCTGGTTCAAAGCTGTTTCAAGAATTTCGTACGAAAGTCCGTCAACTTTGATATCCATTTGAGTAGCAGTGATACCATCTTTGGTACCGGTTACCTTGAAGTCCATATCGCCCAAGTGATCTTCATCACCCAAGATATCCGAAAGAACTGCAAAGTTTTTACCTTTATTTTCTGAGATCAATCCCATTGCAATACCCGAAACCGGTTTAGCAATTTGTACACCTGCATCCATCAACGCCAATGTTCCGGCACAAACCGTAGCCATTGAAGAAGATCCGTTCGATTCCAAAATATCAGAAACCACACGTACAACGTAAGGATAGTTAGCTGGGATCATATTTTTCAATGCACGTAATGCCAAGTTACCATGACCTACTTCGCGACGACCTACACCACGAGAAGCTTTTGCCTCACCTGTTGAAAATGGTGGGAAGTTATAGTGCAACAAGAAACGTTCTTTGCCTTTGAAAAGAGCATCATCAACTAATTTCTCATCCATTTTAGTTCCTAACGTAACGGTAGTCAACGATTGAGTTTCACCACGGGTAAACACAGCCGAACCGTGAGCTCCCGGAAGATAATCAACTTCCGACCAGATAGGACGAATTTCAGTTGTTTTACGACCATCCAAACGTTTGCCTTCATCCAAAATAGAACGACGCATAGCTTCTTTTTCTACTTCATGGTAGTATTTACCGATAAGACCTTTTTTGGCAGTAGCCACTTCTGGTTCCAATGCGGCAACATATTCTTCTTTGATTGCTTTGAAGTTAGCAACGCGAGAGTGCTTGTCGGTGTTGCAAGAAGCAGCCACTACATACACTTTATCATAGGTTTTAGCCCAAATATCTTTTTTCAGATCTTCGTCGTTTTCTTCGTGGCAATAAGTACGTTTTACCGTTTTGCCAACCGCTTCCATCAACTCCAATTGCACTTGGCAATGAACTTTGATAGCTTCGTGAGCCACTTTCATAGCTTCCAACAAAACTTCTTCACTTACTTCTTTCATTTCGCCTTCAACCATCATAATGTTATCGATAGTGGCAGCCACCATGATTTCTAAATCGGCAGTTGCCAATTGAGCAAAAGTAGGATTGATAACAAATTTGCCGTCGATACGAGCAACACGACATTCAGAGATAGGACCGTTGAAAGGAACATCCGACACAGCCAAAGCAGCCGAAGCAGCCAAACCTGCCAATGCATCAGGCATATCCTCGCCATCAGACGAAACCAGCATTACATTTACAAAAGTCTCAGCATGAAAATCATCAGGAAACAAAGGGCGTAAAGCACGGTCGACAAGACGAGATACTAAAATTTCATAATCAGAAGCACGACCTTCACGTTTCAGGAAACCTCCCGGAAAGCGACCAAAGGCTGCATATTTTTCTTTATAATCCACAGAAAGTGGCATAAAATCGGTTCCCGGAACAGCATCTTGTGCCGAACAAACGGTAGCCAATAGCATGGTATCACCCATGCGAACCATTACAGAACCATCGGCTTGTTTAGCCAATTTACCTGTTTCGATAGAAATGGTACGTCCATCACCCAATGTGATAGTTTTTGTAACTACATTCATAAAATTACATTTTTCTTTTTTTTAAACATCAAATTTCGCGCGCAAAGATACGATATTATTCCCTAATTTCGTATATATAGGCAGTAAAATAGTGATTTTTTGGGGATTGATAAATTATTGAGCAGGGGTTGGAGTCTTCACTTTCGTGTTCAGGTCCTTTGCGCCCATTACTTCTGTGGAAATCTCATTCATCCATCCGGCACGCTGAAAAACAGACGTTTGCACTTTTATAAAGCGGATGCTGGTCAGTTCCGCAGGAGTTCCGTCGGCAGCCACGGCATTGTCTATGTCGAAACTATTGGCACCAAGCACGGTATCATAATCTTTTCCAAACAGGTTCTTGACATATCCCCAGGTAAAGCGGTCGGCAGGCACAGTCCAGCTTCCGTTAGCGTCAACATCAAATGCATCCGGTAAACGCGTACCTGTAAATGTAATGCTATCCGCTTTCGACGAAGCCCACCACCATCCGGCAGTATATTTGTCACCCAAACCGGAAACTAATTCGCCGCGCGCACCTTTACTATCAAGCCAGGTTACGTTGGTAGAGTCGTCCTCCGACCGGTAGTAGCGCACCCAGTAGTTACGAATAGATTTTTTATACTGATTACCTTTGAGTTCGTACCATGTATCGTTAGGTTGTCCATCTTTATTGGTGTCGCTCATCACGTATACCACGCCGGGTTGTGGCCAGGCACCTTTCATCGCAAACACCTGAAAATCCAGCCCCTCCACATTCTTCACATCGTGGTCGAAACCGGCAACAACATACCCGCCAAAACCACCTAAATGCAAGCAGCCTTTCTCAATCGACGGCTCACCACTAAATTTGGAGATATCTGTTTTCTTTGCTATTGCAGATTGCTGCCCGGGAGCATACACATACTCGAACACCTCGGTAATATAATCCGACGAAGCCACCGGCTCTGATTTAGAACAAGAAATAAGAAAAACGGACACAAGAAAAGGCAGGCTTAAAAGACGGAATTTTATTGACATATTATGATTTACGAGTAGGTGGTAAATGGCTATATTTTTATTAATGGAAACAAAGTTACATTTTTTTTACTGTTTTTTACTGTACCCATTAAAACCAGCCGACTAACTACAAAAAACAAGCGCAAATCGGAGAAAACACGACAGAATAAAAAGGAAACAGCTACATACACATCGCGTGACGCCCTGCTGCAACGATACAGCCGAAAGAGAAATACCCGCTCCACTCCTAACAGCATGCAGACAAATTACACCCACCAGCAGCACCACTATCGGTGCATATATCGAAGCATAAATCGTCAAAAATAGCAGCCATCTCCTATCAGTTTTAATGATCAAAAAAAAAATCCGAAAAGGCTTTATTTAATTAAAATACTTTTATTATCTTTACCGCACTTAACAACCTATTTCACATCTAATCACCTAGCAGTCATCTTATCTATGATTTCAATTGCGCCAGATATCCCACCAGCAGCCGAATTCAGACAATTTACGGCGCAAGTTAATTTCAACTCCATTTCATCACTCTCAGCCTTCGTCAACGCTCCCACCGAGCCGGTACAGGCACATAACCACAATGCAGAGCATTCCAACAGTTGTGGAATAACGTCTGGCGAACGCGGAATGCCATCTGTCGAGAGCGGAATGGCATCTGTCAAGTCCGGAATGACGTCTGTCAAGCGCGGAATGACATCTGTCAAGCGCGGAATGGCATCTGGCGAGTGCGGAATGACGTCTGGCGAGTGCGGAATGGCATCTGTCAACCCTGGAATAATTATAAATCTATCCGATTTCTAAAATCAAACAAATAATTTTCTTATTTATTCATTTAAAACTTTAATTATCATGACGAGAAAAGAGATCAATTTATTGAACATGTTGAAAAGTGTGGTACAGTTTTATACTGAAAACCCACAGTTACTTATCGGAAAACCCGCTTTAGAAGCAGCAGTCAACCGACTAAAAAGCTTAATTGCTGAAGTGGAAGCTCTTGAACAGGCGCAAGCAAAAACCAGCAAAACCGAAACAGCATTGAAAGGCGAAACCAAAACAGCATTAATTAATGCTGCACTTAAAGTCCTAGCCGGATTATCAGCACATGCAGCAGCAACTAACAACACTGCACTTAAAATGAACGCAGATTTTACAGAACGTGACTTAGGGAAGATGCGCGACAATGCTCTTATCACTAAATCACAAAGCTTCTATGAACTGGCGCTCCCTTTTGCCCCTGAACTGGAAACATGGCATGTTACTCAAGCTGACATTGATACACTCGACACTAATTCTGCTGCCTTTAAGGCAAAAAATCCTGCCATCAAAAGCATCAAAGATCATTCAGCAGAGGCCACTGCCGCCATCAAAGCAAAACTGGATGAGGCCTACAACTTCACCAAAGACTCACTCGATGCCATGATGCTGCCATACAAAATGACAGACCCTACCGCTTACGGTCTTTACCAGAAATCTCGCGAGATTGTTCATATTGCCGCCACCCACTCCAAAGCGAAGCCAAGCGAGGATGGTAAAACGGTAAAATAAGAAAGAGAAAAGATAGGGGCGCGAGAGGTTCGGGTCCCTATCTTTTCTAAAAAAACAGACCTACTATTCATAATGAACAAACGAAAAACTACATGCTACTAAAACATCGTACATTCCAACTTTTATTATTTACATGCTTCTTAGCGACTAACCTTCCAGCAATAGCGCAAGAGAACTTCCATTCGGGTTACATTATAACCCATTCGAACGATACGATACACGGCTATATATCGCAAGTAAACATTAATATTTTTCAAAAATGTTCTTTCAAAAAGACGCTTACCGACAATTCCACTATTTACACACCTGAAGAAATTCACGCCTATAGATTTGATGATAACGGCAAGTTTTACATTTCCAAAGAAGCACCTCTGGAGACAGGTAAAAAATTATATTTCCTCGAATATCTGATACAAGGGAAAGCCAACATCTATTTCATGCGCGACGACATGGATCATTATTTTGCTGAGACTGAAAATGATTCAATTATGGAATTAAGCGAACGCCCCGTTCTGACTAAAAACGAATGGGGCACTACCTACTACAAACAGCCAGCCTTTCAAGGAAAATTAAAATACCTTTTTAAAAATTGTCCTACACTATTTTCTCATATCGACAACACAAAGCTTCAACCCAAAGATCTTATTAAACTAACCAAGGAGTATCACGATAAAACTTGTACCACTGAGCAGTGTATCATTTTCGAAAGAAAAGTAACACCTATCAAGATGCATATTAGCGCAGTAGGTGGAATCTCATTCAATACTCTATCGTTCGGAACGTTGAGCCGAACTGATTTTCAACTAAGCCCTCAGTTTGGATGCAAGTTTGAATTTGAAAATTTGTTTTTTTCATCTGAACAATCAACCATCAACATTGGACTACTTATGCAAAAATACTCCCGATACAACAGATCAAATTATCAATATGGTGAATTCACCACCTTTATAAATAAAGATAATATTGATGTAAAAGTAATAGCTTTAAAAATTCCTATTGTATACAACTACACATTCTCAGCATCTAAAATAAGACCTTACATCGGAGTCGGTTTTACGAACACATTTATTCTCGGACAAAACAAATCATTATCTGGAAACTTTATGATACCGGCAGGCAAAACCTTCACTTTTTATCAATTAGGAGCCGTCGGAGTTGCAGGAATAAAATATAGGCTAAAAAATAAACATTTCTTTAACGTCGAGTTGAATTACGAATATAGCAAAGATTTATCTACAAACAGATTCACAAGCCTAATGAGCAATAGTCTATCACTCTCCATAGGGTATGAATTATGATTTAGATATAGAGTTAATTACATTCCGACTACAATACAACGTCAGCAACTGAACCTCATCAATGAAGTTCAGCCGGTTTTGTATTTTAAAACGAAACCCCTCAGCTACACTCGTCCCCTTGATAGGGGACATCTGGGAAGTCCAAGAATTTGCGGCTAGAACAGAAGTCAGCTTTAAAGATAAAAAGAAAAGAACACCATTACATTGCTTCTCATCCAGCAAATTCACGAACTCGCACGTTCTTCCCTTTTGATAAAGGGAAGTGCCCGAAGGCGCTGGCGTGAGCGTTCGACTGAGCTCACGCCACAGACGTAGTCGAACGGACGAAGGGTTAGAGAAGAAGAGACGGGTCTCGGGCGTTGCAAAAATCGCGCGGATTAAAAACCCCTTTTGATATATCCCCTCCCCAATTTTAAAACCCCCCCATCAACCCGGGGCGCGCACCCGGAGA